>ERZ1034626.1-NODE-1-length-232397-cov-62.135550_pt1 | contig 232397 bp, 199 predicted proteins | sample MGYA00520652_ERZ1034626 | MGnify/ENA primary metagenome ERZ1034626 (study PRJEB33766, sample SAMN09781765) | gut metagenome | biome: gut microbiome | host: Homo sapiens | place: Madagascar | study: EMG produced TPA metagenomics assembly of the PRJNA485056 data set... | reverse complement strand
TTCATTGTCACTTCTGTTTGTTCCTAAGTGACAACCTTTTTCAGGGAAGTACAAATTGAGTAATTTGTAAGATGGAATTGAGTAATTTGTTGACATAAAATGAAGAATCAGCTTGTTTCTTAAAAGGATTTAATTAGCCCCCAATACTTTCCAATTCTCTATCAAGTGGAAGAGGCGAGGCATGGCGGGCTTGTAGGAATCGGGATAGGTGAGGGAATAGACAAAGAGTATTTTGCCACTCTTGATGAACTTGTCATGGTGGCTGTATCCATCCACTCGGACATCGTTTTCATATACGGGGCCTGAGAGGAGGAAGGCGGAGTCTTGCTTTTTGGTCAGCATCGTAGGAGTAGAGTGTAGCTTTTCGGCGAGAGAATCGGCGCAGGCTTGAAGATTTGAGCTATAGTTGGGGGTGACATAGCTCTCTAAGATGATGTTGGCACTATCTGAATACACGAAGCGGGCATGCCCCAAGTATTCATCTCCTTGCTTGTCTTCCTGCTGGAACATGCAAGGATATGAAATGGTGTAGCCGAAGTTGGTGTCACGATAAGTTTTCAAGGGAGCCGTTCCGATACGAGTCTTAAACTCATAATAGGGTGTGCGGATGTCTCCCTTGTAGGTAAGATGATAATAAATATTGCACACAATAATCAGTAGGGCAGCAAATATAAAAAACTTCTTCATATCTTTTAGCATTAATCTTCTTGGTCAAAGCATAGCCGTATGAAGACTATGCTGTGATTATTTTGTATGCAAAGATAGAAAAAAAGGAGTTGAATCGGCAAAATATCTAGCTGACATTTGGCTGACAATATCATCGGAATCCATCTGATAGATGGAAATAGTAGTTGAAAATGTGATAGTTATGTAAGTCTTATCTTTGAGTCAGACGATAAGCCTTTCCTCTTTCAGATTCTATCATGAGATTACTATTGCTCTCAATGATAGGCTTGATGCGGCGAATCAAAGTATAGAGCGTTTCGCTAGCATCTGGCTTCTTAGGCCAAAGTGCATCACATATCTCTTGCTTGGTCAACTGATGTTTCTCCAAGAACATCTGCATCAGTTGATGTTGCATCGGAGTGAAGTGGATGGCTTGCTGCGTATCTGCATTGTAGAAGCTATCGTCTTCAGATGAATAGGAGAGGCTTCCGAAAGAGAGAGGATTGTACTCTTCGTTCTGATAATCTTTGCGATGATATAGCATAGCCCATGCTGCCCATACCATTGCCATCAGCATCAGTATGAATGATGTGCGCTGGTTGCTCATTCCGAAAATATCAGCCATAGAGCAGTTGGCATAGCCTTGTATGGTATGTTTATCCAGTTGCATTTCCTTGCTGCATAGTTCTGCTGGCTTTCCTATGGCATAGCAGAGGATGCTTGTGCTTTTGAGCATGTCGATGCTGAGGTGGGAGCGGTAACTTTGAATGGTATCGGGTGTAATCCATTGGTCTTGTCGCTCCTCGATGGTTTGTGCCAAAGCTTGATTCATATCCTTGACAATGGCATATTGCGCCTTGTGATAACTGCTCACACTGGAGAAAATCGCTGACATCACAAGCATGGCGAAGATGATGAAGGAATGATATGCTTTCAGTTTCATAATCTCTTGTTTTTATATCTTTATGCAAAAGTACTGCTTTTCTTTGAAACAGCAATAGGTTTTAAACAAATTTATTCTCTTTTTCCAGAAAACTGTGTTACCTTTGCATTATCTTAAAGTAAAAAGTCATGGCTTTGCTTCATTTTTCTACTTTTATTTCTTTTAAGGAGATAGAACGTGAGATTTCAAGCAGATGGTTAAAAACAAAAACTTAAATAGAAATGAGAATGACAACAGTAAATGATATGTCGCAACTCTCTGATGATGACATCTTGGAGGGATTCAAGAATAGTGACGGTAAGATAGTGAAAGAATACTTCTATGGCTACTGCCGAGTGGCATATTGCGTTTATGATCAGCGATACGACCTGCGCCATAAGCCCGGCATGGACTTCATGTCTCTGGCCCATGAGTACTATCTTTATCTCTTCAATCACCAGTTCAAACCCCTGGAGGACCGCAAGCCCACGATGACGCTGAAAACGTGGATGGTAAATGGCTTCCGCTTCTTGTTGCTCGACAAGTTGAAGGGCGTGCAGAAGGAACATCTCTTCGAGAGTTTCGAGGAGCGACAGGCATCATCGAGAAAGCATCTCGATATGGTGGATAGCGAGTTTAATCGTGAGTTTCGTCAGATGATACAAGACATCTGCCTAAGATATTATGGCAGAGACAGCAGAAACTCGATTATCCTCCAGATGCTCTATATTGATGGTTTCAAGGGTAAGGAAGTTGGCGCACAGCTAGGTATGAGTGCCTCAGCCGTTACCCAGCGTACCAACAAGATGATGCACGAGGTCATCATCCCATACTTCAAGCGATATTTCGTGGCATCGGATTACGAGGGCAGAGTTTATAGTAAGGGCATGATGTCTGATATTTGCTGCGAGTGTGCCCCATGTCCAGCTCCAACATCATCTCCTAGTTCTGCTGCGTCATCTGCCCCAGGTTCAGCTGCGTTGTTTGCAGGCGACGATGGAATGTATAATCATCAAGCAATGAATAATATAGATATGAAGATTAATATGGAAGAATTGAAGAAGAACAGAATCACTCCAGAGTGGATAGACACTCTGAGAGACAACGAGATATTTGTATTTGGCAGCAATCTGGCTGGCATGCATGGCGGAGGAGCCGCCAGAGTAGCTCGCCTCCGTTTCGGTGCGGTATTGGGTAATGGGGGCGGTATTCAAGGTCAGAGCTATGCCATCCCAACGATGCAAGGTGGCGTGGAAACCATCCGTCCATACGTAGATGATTTCATCGCCTATGCTCAGCAGCATCCCGATCAGCAATTCCTCGTAACCCCAATAGGCTGTGGCATCGCTGGTTTCGACCCCGAAGACATCGCCCCACTGTTTGAGGGAGCCAAGAAGGTGAAGAACATCAGCCTACCCGAAAGTTTTTGGGAGGTGATTTGTTAAGTGAAGAATCCAATAGCAGTAGCTTTATACAATTTGATACGATAGGAGCGATTGTTGGTTCCATAGCTGAGGTTCGCTTCGGCATCCCAGAAGAAATTAAGGAGAGAGCGATAAGCTATATGCCTGATGATATGAAGGCTGTGTATCAGCAGTTTGAGGAGAAAATCAATACATAACTTCTCTTGACAGAAGTTGGCTTGTATCAACCCTCTACACCAAAATAAAAGAGCAACAAGAAATATCAATGTTGCTCTTTTATTATCTAATTTTGCGAATTATCCTTCTCGTTTCCCCTTTCTTCTCAATTCTTTCTTTTCCTCTTTTTCATCCTTAAAGTAGCTGCCAATAGGCAAGGCGCAGTCCATGGCTCGGCACTTGTTGTAACGTTCACGTGCTCGGTTCTCTCTGACGAACATCTCTCGGGTGCCAGCCTCATCCTCGGAGAATTGGAGGTGATTGTCTATGCCCATATCTGAGGCGATGCTCTCCACATCCAGGTCGTCGGTGCCGATAAAGGTAAAAGTCCAGTTCTGCTTCTTCAGCTTCTCGATGAGGTTTTTGATCATCTTCAGACTGTACTCCTCGCTGCAGTTTTCCTCACCATCGGTGATGATGGTTACGAGAACGGAATCTTGCTCGGTGGCTTGGGCATTGATCTTGGCGATTCCCATGCCGATGGCATCATAGAGTGGGGTGGCTCCGCATGGATTGTAATCCTTTGCCTTCAGCGGATTTGCCTTCTTGGCGGACACGTTGTCATAGAAAAGGTTCTTGTGGGTGCTGTCGAAGGTGATGAGCGTTACTCGCTGCTCCAAGTTCTTGTGGGTGGCTTGCATCTTCTGTATGGTCGTCAAGGTTTCGTTGATGCCCAGGAGCGCCTGACGCTCAATGATGCTCATACTGCCACTCTCATCTACTACCAAAAGATTGAATACTCGTTTCATAATCATTTCTCCTATAATTTTAAATGTTCTACTTATTGTTTTTTTCCAAGTTTAGCCTATGTTGCTATGATGAGCAACCAGATTGTTTCTTGCTTTATCTCTTATAAGAACATTCAAGAGGAAAAATTAAGCTCTTGGGAAGAAAAAAGAATATTTTCTTGCTTTTCTCTGAATTTATGCTTAATTTTGCATAAGATTGATGATAATCATAGAAAATAAGGAAAATGACAATGGATAAACATATATTTAATGAGGAACAGCTCAAGAGAGCAGAGGATGTCTTGGCGAATCCTTTGGCAAAATTGTCGAGCCTTTCTTCTTCTGAGTTGAGAGACTTGGCGGTGGTATGGTGTTACTATTCAGGTAAGATAGAGGGAAATACCTATACTTATGTGGAGACGGAGACGCTCTTGAAGGATGGTATTACGCCAGAAAAACGATATGAGGATGCCAAGATGCTGAAGAATCTGCATAATACTTTTGTGGGCGAACTGGAATATATCCATAAGGGGCAGCATCAAGAGCTGATAGATGAGCGTACACTTTTCCGTCTTCACTCCACTATCAGCGATGGTTTGGTATCGACTGAGGAGCGTGGACAACTGCGTGATAGGGCTGTGAGAATCAGTGGTACGGAATATATTCCGCCTAAAAATCGTGAGGACATCATGCAGAAGTTGGGGATGGTGCTTTTCGAGCAGGAACAATACCAAAATCCTTTGGAGCGAGCTGTCTTCTTGCATTGCAATGTGGCAAGAATCCAGCCTTTCATTGATGGCAACAAGCGAACTTCCCGAATGTTGGAGAGCGTGGTGATGATGAACGCCGACCTTATCCCTGTATATTCAGCTAAGGATGCAGATATCCTGCATTATCGTAGAGGATTAATCGCTTTCTATGAGACAGGAGATTATACCCAATATGCCGATTACTTCTTGGGAAGATTGAAGGAGAGGTTGGAGGAGATAGAGTAATATGATATAGGACTTAATACTAAAAAGCCTGCATGACTAATAACGATTATATATAATGTAAGAACAATGAATATACAAACATTATTCGCTTCCGTATTGTTGGGTGGCATGAGTTCTGCTATGCCTATCTGTGCGCAAAGTGGAATGGCACAACAAACAATCGTGAAATCCCAACAGACTACGACGACCTTCCAGAATCCAATGGCTTGGTCGGACATTCCCGACCCAGATGTCATCCGTGTGGGCGACAATTTCTATATGGTGAGTACCACGATGCACTTGATGCCAGGCGCTCCTATCATGAAGTCGAAGGATTTGGTGAACTGGGAAATCGTCAACTATATCTTCCCGAAGTTGACCGACTCACCTAAGTATGAAATGAAGAATGGCACGGTCTATGGTCGAGGTCAGTGGGCTACTTCCTTGAAGTATCATCGAGGCAAATTTTATGCGCTCTTTGCACCAAATGACCATCCTGGTGGCGAAACCTATATCTGCACGGCTGACGACATCGAGGGAGAGTGGACTGTCCATAGCCGTCTGCCTCACTTCCACGATGCCTCTCTCTTCTTTGATGATGATGACAAGGCGTATGTCGTCTATGCCACAGGAGAGATGGTGCAACTCAATTCCGACTTGACGGCAGTGGTGGAAGGTAGCCATTGTCGCCTCTTTGAGCGAGATGCCGAGGAGAAAAACTTGTTGGAGGGTTCTCGCATGATCAAGCATGATGGCAAGTACTACCTCTTGATGATTTCGTGGACGGGGGGACATCCTCGTCGTGAGGTCTGCTATCGTGCCGACCATATCCAGGGACCTTACGAGAAGAAGGTCATCTTGGAGACTGAGTTCGGTGGCTATGGCGGTGTCGGACAGGGTACCATCGTCGATGCTCCTGACGGCAAATGGTATGGCATTATCTTCCAGGACAGAGGGGGAGTGGGACGAGTGCTCACCTTGGAGCCATGCACTTGGAAGGATGGATGGCCTATGCTTGGGGATGCGAATGGAGATGTGCCTCTCACGATGACCAAGCCTGTGTTGGGCTACGACGGCAAGGGAGTAGTGTATAGCGATGATTTCTCTCGTCCTAAGCTTGACTTGCAATGGCAGTGGAATCATAATCCGAACGATGAGGCTTGGTCGCTGACAGAGCGCAAGGGTTGCCTTCGCCTCAAGACTTCTCGCATCGCAGAGAATCTCTTCATGGCTCCCAATACTTTGACCAATCGTGTGGAAGGACCTGCTTGCGAGGGAATCGTCAAGATGGATGTGAGCAAGATGAAGGATGGTGATGTGGCTGGTCTTGCTGCCTTCCAAGGCGATGCGGCTTTGCTCTCCATCGTAAAGGAAGGCAAGAAGTCGTTCATCGTGGGTAGCACGGAGAGTGTCGCCTTGTCGGAAGAGCACAAGGTGGTGACAGATGTGAAGCGAGAGGAAATGTATCGCCAGCCATTGAAGTCGAAGGTGGTCTATCTCAAGATGAGTTGTGATTTCCGTCTTCATCAAGATCTTGCCACCTTATCTTATAGTGTGGATGGCAAGAACTGGGTGAAGGTCATCCGTGACTTCAAGATGATTTTCGACTATAGGCGATTCTTCATGGGCACTCGCTTTGGCATCTACAATTACGCTACCAAGAGCAAGGGAGGCTATGTGGATGTCGAGAACTTTACGTATGTCAAACTTTAAACTATAAGATTATGCCAAGAGCTACAGGACCTATCGGTGACATCTGCACCATCCGTCCGAAGTTGCGAGTACGCCATCATAAGGATGAGAATGGGGAGGAGTATAAGAAGACTTACCATGAGGACGAGTTGATTCCAGCCAATGAGGTGGAGGTGTGCGGCTTTGACATTCAGCCCACCAAGGAGTTTATGGATGAATTCGACCGCCATCATTACGGTGAATGTAGTCGTCAGATGTGGAGCTTGAAGATGCCGGCTTCTTCCCAAGACAAGGAGGAGTCGTATGTGCTGAAGGTGTGTGAGGAGCAAGGCTATGTCACGGTCAAGGACTTCGTGAGCCACTTCGGTGTGACCAAATACCATGCTCGCAAGGTATTGGAGGGCTACTGCGAGATGCCAGCCGGTTGGCTTCGTGCCATCAAGGAGGGGCCGATGGTGCTATATACCATATCTTTTATGGATATTATTCTTGTCATTTTAGAAAGCGCATTTCTTGCTAATACCAAATATTTTGCAGAAAATCTTCTGATTATTAGCTAATACCAAATCTTTTCGTTACTTTTGTAGCGTCATTCCACCGATGGCAAGCGGTGATGCTAGCGATAATCCGAGGCTTGGCTCTATTTTTTGAGAAAATGGTACTTTTAGAGAATGTTCATCTCTTCAGAAAATAGAGATTCCTGCTAATGTTACATCTATAGGTTCTCAATGTTTTTATTTGTGCCAAAACCTCAAAGAAGTCAACTTCTTTGGTACTTCTATAAAAAGCATAGATAAAGGTGCTTTTAAAGGATGCTATTCACTTGAAAGAATAATGCTTCCGAGCAGTATGTTACTTGTTGGAGAAAGATGCTTTGAAGGATGCCCTAATATAAGGGAGATTCACTGTGAATCAATAAATCCTCCGGTCATAAGCGAAAATGCGTTTAATGACATATATGACTTTGCAAAAATGTATGTCCCAGTAGGAAGTATAGAAAAATATGCCAAATTTAATTTATGTTGGAGTTGATGCTGATTCTTTGAAGTTGCCAACTGGTACTTATATAGTAAAAGAACAAAATAAAACGAAAAAAATCATTGTGAAGTAAAGGAAGGACAAAAGTGGGCGAGCCTATAGTCAGGCTTGCCCACTTCCTTTTATTTGTACATTTTTTTTGAGTTCCTTATTCCACTACCTTCCAATCCAAGAGTCCCTTACCCATATCTTCTAATTCGATAGCGAGACCTACGACCTTTCGCTTGTCAGCCTTGAATGGTTCAAGGTAGTTGTTGTCGATGATCTGTTTTTCGGCAGCGGAAATGCCTCCATTCTTGGTGAGTTTCAACTCTATTACATATATATAATGTATGGTAGTTACCACCAAGTCAATTCTTCCAGTGGCAAGCATCTTTTCTACTTGCACACGGCAACCGATGGCATTATCTCATCGCCTCAGGCAAGTTGCCAGTGTCCATATAGAGGTTCAGAAATGCTTGCGTTGACATGGTGTCATTGGTCTTGCGCATAGCTAAAGTTGGCAAGACTATCTCGTTCAGAGCTTGTCTTACTTCATGATTAGGAATGCCCAATAGATAAGTACCGCTCATGTATCCTTTGATGGTAAGGTAGCCTGACTGATACAGAAATAACTCTGGACCACCATCCGTAACATCAGATGTCTCAATGACAGAACTTATTAATGCACAATTCTCAAAGTCTTTCAGACGGATATCCAAATCATCCACAAACTTGGGTAGGAGCGAGGTTGCCCCAGATGCAGCCCAATAGTTCCTTAGCTCATTGTCAGACAAGGCATTGATGAGGCTGAAAGGATTGAAGACATCTACCATATTCTTTCGGCTGAAGTGATAGCCATCATAATAGGCTTGCAACTGTTCGATGGTCTCGTCTGTGCTCCAACCATTTTGTTCGCCCATCATTGTAATCTCAGGCATGAAATTCTCCTTGATTTCATCCTTGGTGATGCCGCATAAGGCTGCGTATGGTGCATCAAAACTGATGTTGGTCAGATTGTTGAGCACAGAGAAGAGGGAAATCTGCGTAAACTTAGTGATGCCAGTGATGAAGACAAAACGTTCGTAGTTATCGTCAGCTTTAAGAATGGCGAAAACCTCACGATATACCTCAGTGCATTCATCATGTTGAGGTGTCTTCCAAGAATGTTGCAGCGGAGAATCATACTCATCAATAAGAATGGCAACTTGCAAGCCTGTCTTCTTGTTTGCTGCTGATAGAATGCCATGAAAGCGATCTGCTAATCTAGCAGTTGGGTCAGGTGTGATACCATATAGATTCTCGTATTCCTTGAAGCGCAGATTTAGGTAAGACCGCAATGTTCCTGCATTAGCTCCGCCACGGCTCATGTCGAGTCTGATGACAGGGTAGTGCGTGCTCGATTTTTCACCTCTTCGCTACCATTGTCACTGTAGTCGTCACCTGTGATGAAGAGACCTGTGATGATAGACGAGGTGATTCTAGCTCGGTTTTCTCCTTCTGTGGCATCACGCAATACAACGTGGTCGGCATCGTTGTATTGGTATATTCTATCAATCCACCAGCCCCATGATAAGGCATTCATCGTATATTCTGTGTCCTTTATTTGGTTCCATGCGTCACATGCAATACGACGAGATTGGGCATATCGTAGTTGTAAGCCTCGGTACCTGTATTGATACTCTTGTTGTACCAATGGTCTGCTTCCATTCTTCCGTGTGTCATAAAATCCATCTTTACATATTTGTAGCCGCATCTGCGGAATTGTGATGCTACGTCTTCCATCATTTTCTTGATGGCTGGATGGGTCGGGTCGATGGCATACCTTCAATTCCCAATTGTTGGATTGAATACTTTGCTTGTTGCTGCATGAGCACAAGCTGATGGTTAGAATGGTTGTAATGTAGAAGATTTTTTTCATAATTGTTAGTTGATGGTATTTAGTTACTCATCTGTTGGCAAAGGTAAATAAAAAAATAGAAATTACAGGGTTGGAGTTTGTCATAAAATAACAATATATAGTTTATGATATAAATATTTTATAATTTTCTACATTTGTTATATCGAAAATGAGTGATTAAATTTGTTGTTATTGATATTTTGTAGTACTTTTGCATCTCGTTAGTGTCTTATATATATAAGGTATATAGAGAGACTGATAACAAGAATGATAAAGAGAGAAAATAAGATGAAGAGAATTTGTGATTTCATTTCCCGATATATGGGAGTTATCGTGCTGCTGACAGCTGTAGTGGCACTGATGTTGCCAGATTCATTTCAATGGGTAGATACCATTTACATTAACCCCTTATTGGGAGTCGTGATGTTTGGCATGGGATTGACGCTTAATCCAGCTGATTTCAAGATTGTGTTCAGCCGTCCCAAGGATGTCATTATTGGTTGCTTGGCACAGTTTATCGTGATGCCAGTACTGGCTTGGATACTTGCCAAGGTTTTCCACTTGAGTCCAGAACTAGCCTTGGGCGTGATATTGGTGGGATGTTGCCCCGGCGGAACAGCATCCAATGTCATCACTTATTTGGCTAAGGGCGACTTGGCTCTTTCGGTGGGAATGACGGCGACCTCTACCGTCTTGGCACCTTTTTTGACACCGCTGATCACTTGGTTGATGGCAGGCACGTTTGTGCATGTCGATGCTATGAGCATGTTCTTTTCTATCGTTCAGGTGGTGATACTCCCGATAGTCGTCGGCTTCATCATCCAGCATGAGTGCCCGAAGTTTACCTCGCGAGCCGTGGCTTATCTGCCAGCCTTTTCTTCGTTGGCGATTACCTTCATCGTAGGTATCATCGTGTCGCACAATGCCGAAAAACTTCTGACGAGTGGTTTGCTTATCATCTTGGTGGTGATGCTGCATAATGTGTGTGGCTTGCTCTTGGGGTTCTCCATCGGCAAGTTGCTCAAACTGGAATATAAGAAATGTGTCGCCATTTCCATCGAGGTGGGCATGCAGAATTCAGGACTAGCCAGTTCGCTAGCCACCCTTCATTTCGCAGCATATCCACTCGCTACCATTCCTGGTGCTATCTTCAGCGTATGGCATAACATCAGTGGAGCATTGATGGCAAGATTGTATGCTAGTCGTAGAGGGGAGCATATATAAGATAAAAGCTTGCAAGTAATAAGGGAGTTACTTGCAAGCTTTTGTTGTTTTTGATGTATCTTTAGATGCTTCCAGCAAACTTTCGAAATCTTCGCAGAACTCTGTCATCTTGTGATAGAGTAGGTTGCTGCCTTTGTCGGATAACTCCTGATCGGGGAGGGGACCGCTGTTGATGGCGACAGTGAAGATGTTGGCGGCTACACCGGCACGTACACCTAGAGGGGCATTTTCTACTACGATGCCTTCCCATGGCTTTAGTTTGCCTGCCTTTTCCAATCCCATAAGATATGGATCGGGATTCGGTTTGCCACGCTTCACGTCGTATGCGGTTACGATATGATTCTCGTCGAGGAAGTCACCGAAGTCATTGAGCAATCTTTGTATGAGCGGGCGTTGACCACTGCCAGTAACCACGCCAACTTGCATTCCTGCGTCCGTAATTTTCTGCATGATGTCAAGTACACCAGGAAATATCTCTGCGGTAGGCATGGAGTGGAATATCTCTGTCTTCAAGTCATACATCTTCTGTGCTTCATCCAATGAGATGTCGATGCCTTTCTGTTTCTTCACCATCATCTGGATGGTGTCGATACCACGAGCTCCCTCTGTGGCGTAAGCATCGGCTGCGGTCATTTGGATGCCAAACTGTTTCATCGACTTCTGCCATGCCACAGCATGATTGGGCATACTGTTGTATAGTACGCCATCCATATCAAAAAGAACGGCTTTGGGGCAGAACTCCCCAAAGCCGTGTTCTTTTAAGTATTGATTAATTTCTTCTCTCATATTTGAAAGATTTACTTCTCGTTAGCCAAACGCTCCTGGATAGCCTTGCTCTCTGCCTCATAACCAGGCTTGTTGAGCAATGCGAACATATTCTTCTTGTAAGCCTCTACACCAGGCTGGTTGAATGGGTTCACCTCTTCCAAGAGACCGCTGATACCACAAGCCTTTTCGAAGAAGTAGATCAACTGACCGAGGTAGTAAGCGTTCAACTCTGGTACATTGACCAAGATATTAGGAACACCACCATCAACGTGAGCCAAGCGAGTACCGAGTTCTGCCATCTTGTTGACCTCATCCACACGCTTGCCCTCCAAGAAGTTCAAGCCATCGAGGTTCTCGTCATCGTGAGGGAAGAGCAACTTCTCGTTAGGGGTCTCTACGCTGATTACTGTCTCGAAGATAGAACGCTCACCCTGCTGAATCCACTGACCCATAGAGTGGAGGTCGGTAGTGAAGTCGCAAGCAGCAGGGAAGATACCCTTCTGGTCCTTACCCTCGCTCTCACCATAGAGCTGCTTCCACCACTCAGCGAAGTAGTGAAGCTTAGGCTGGAAGTTGCAAACGATCTCAATCTTCTTGCCAGCCTGTGTGTAAAGAGCCTGACGTGTAGCTGCATAGATAGCTGCTGGGTTCTCATCGAAAGCTACGTCCTTGCCGCAAGCCTTCTCCATCTCAACAGCACCTGCTACAAGCTGTTTTACATCGAAACCTGCTACTGCGATAGGAAGCAAACCTACAGGAGTCAATACAGAGAAACGACCACCCACGTTATCTGGGATGATGAAGCTCTTGTAACCCTCCTTGTCAGCGCATGTGCGAGCAGCACCCTTCTTAGCGTCGGTTACGGCTACGATAACGTCCTTAGCCTCTTCCTTGCCACGCTGGTCTTCGCACTGCTTCTTGAGCAAGCGGAATGCCAATGCAGTCTCGGTAGTGGTACCAGACTTAGAGATATTGATGACACCGAACTTCTTGTCCTTCAAGTAAGATGTCAACTCATAGAGATAATCCTCACCGATGTTGTTACCTGCGAAGAGGATTGTTGGATTCTTCTTGTCGTTGACGAGCCAAGCGAATGAGTTGCCGAGACCTTCGATAACTGCACGTGCACCGAGGTAGCTACCACCGATACCTGCTACAACGACTACCTCGCACTTCTCGCGCAAGGTGTTGGCAACAGCCTCAATCTCACCCAAGAACTCAGGAGTGATAGAAGATGGCAAATGCAACCATCCCAAGAAATCGTTACCCTCACAAGTGCCATTCTCAAGAGCTTCCTGAGCGGCCTTTACTTTTGGCTCGTAAGCCTTTACTGCACCTTCAGCAAGGAAAGATGCAGCCTTTGTAATGTTTAAGCTGATACTTTTCATTTTTCTCTTTAATATCTAAATGAATTGTTAATGTTTTCTCTGTTTATCATCAAGCAACTCTATCTGAACGAGTCGGTCAAGAGCTTGATTTCTATTTGCGGACTGATGCGCTCGTACAATATATTATATACGGCATCGAGAATTGGCATATTGACGTGCATGTGTCGGTTGATTTCCTTCATGCACTTGGTGCCGAAATATCCTTCGGCTATCATTTCCATCTCTATCTGCGCACTCTTCACGCTGTAGCCTTTGCCTATCATCGTACCAAAGGTGCGGTTGCGTGAGAAGTTGCTGTAACCCGTAACGAGCAAGTCGCCTAGATATACTGAGTCGTACATGCTGCGCTCTATCGGATGAACGGCTTGCAAGAAGCGATGCATCTCCTGTACGGCGTTCGACATGAGTACTGCCTGGAAGTTGTCGCCGTATTTCAGACCGCCACAGATACCAGCGGCAATGGCATACACGTTCTTCAATACAGAAGAATACTCAATACCAATCACGTCGCTTGAAGTCTTGGTCTTGATGTATTCGCTTGCCAAGCAGTCGTTGGCGAAGGCACGAGCCTTGTCGGTGTCGCTGCAGCCCACGGTGAGATAGCTCAGTCGCTCCAGTGCCACCTCCTCAGCATGGGAAGGACCGCCGATGCAAGCCAAGTTCTCGTAAGGCACGTCATACACCTGGTGGAAATACTCTGAGCAAACCAAGTTTTCATCAGGTACGATACCTTTGATGGCTGTGATGATAAACTTGTCGCTGATGCGAGTCTTGAGTTTCTTGAGATGATTCTTCAGGTAAGGCGATGGGGTCACGAATACGAGCGTGTCGTAGTTCTGCACGATCTTGTTGATGTCGGAGGAGAAGAATATCTCATCCACATCGAAGCGTGCCGACATCAGATAAGCAGGGTTGTGCCCCATGCGCTTGAAGTCCTCGATGCGGTCGTCGCGACGCATATACCAACCTATGTGATGAGTATGACCCACCACAATCTTGGCTATTGCCGTAGCCCAGCTACCGCCGCCAATTATCGCTATTTTACCGCAGTTGAACACTTCGAATGAATTTATAATTAATAATTAATAATGAGGCTTTCGCCTTTGTTTGTAGATATAATGTATAACCAATAAAAAGCCGGAACTCTTTATTGATTATACATTATTAATTATGCATTATCAATTAAGCATTTGCTGCATTAATCCAGCCCTGGATGTCGTCAACAGAAGGCTTCTCGTAGCCGAGCTTGTACTTCTTGTTGATTTCTCCAATCTTCTGCTGCAAGCCTTGTGCTTTTTCTTCACGGATATCAGAGATGAGGTTGAAGCCTGCCTTGCGGAGCACGTATGCCCAATCCTCTGGCACGCCAATCTCTGCCCATTCCTTGATGGTGCTCTGTGGCATCTTCTTCTCTGGCTTCATCTGTGGGAAGAACAATACCTCCTGGATAAAGGTCTTGCCGGTCATCAACATAACGAGACGGTCGATACCGATACCGATACCTGATGTAGGAGGCATACCGTACTGGAGGGCACGGAGGAAGTCCTGATCGATGATCATTGCCTCGTCATCACCCTTGTCGGCAAGCTTCATCTGGTCGATGAAACGCTCTTCCTGGTCGATTGGGTCGTTGAGCTCAGAGTATGCATTGGCAAGCTCCTTACCGTTTACCATCAACTCGAAACGCTCGGTCAAGCCTGGCTTAGAACGGTGCATCTTGGTCAATGGAGACATCTCTACAGGATAGTCGGTGATGAAGGTTGGCTGGAGGAAAGTACCCTCGCAGAACTCACCGAAGAGTTCGTCGATCAACTTACCCTTACCCATGGTCTCATCTACGTCCATGCCCTTCTCCTTGCAGAAGTTGCGAATCTCTTCCTCGCTCTTGCCGTTGCAGTCGAAGCCAGTCTTCTCCTTGATGGCATCGAGGATAGGGAGGCGGCGATATGGAGCCTTGAAGCTGACGATGTTACCATCAATCTCACGCTCTGGCTTGCCGTTGACAGCGATACAGATGGTCTCCAACAACTTCTCGGTGAAAGACATCATCCAGTTGTAGTCCTTGTATTGTACGTAAAGCTCCATACAAGTGAACTCTGGGTTGTGGTTGCGGTCCATACCCTCGTTGCGGAAGTTCTTGCCAATCTCATATACACCCTCGAAACCACCTACGATGAGGCGCTTCAAATAAAGCTCGGTAGCGATACGCATGTACATATCCTGATCCAATGCGTTGAAGTGGGTGATGAATGGACGAGCGGATGCTCCACCGGCGATGCTCTGGAGGGTAGGGGTCTCTACCTCTGTGTAACCAGCTTCGTCGAGTACCTTTCTTAAAGTACGGAGTACGGTAGCACGCTGAAGGAAGGTGTCCTTCACGCCATCATTGACGATGAGGTCAACGTAGCGCTGACGATAACGCAACTCTGGGTCATCGAACTTGTCGTATGCCACGCCATCCTTGTACTTCACGATTGGGAGTGGCTTCAAGCTCTTGGAGAGCAAGCAGATCTCCTTGGCATGAACGGAAATCTCACCAGTCTGTGTACGGAAAACGAAACCCTTCACACCGATGAAGTCACCGATGTCGAGAAGCTTCTTGAATACTGTATTATAAAGGTCTTTGTTCTCGTCTGGACAAATCTCGTCACGAGCTACATAAACCTGAATTCTTCCTTTTGAGTCCTGCAACTCAGCAAAGCTAGCTTTACCCATGACGCGGCGGCCCATCATACGACCTGCGATAACTACCTGGCGTGGCTCGTCCTCGTCCTTGAACTCAGCTTTGATGTCGGTGCTGAATGCATTGGTTGGAAACTCTGCTGCTGGATATGGGTCAATGCCCATATCGCGCAATGTCTGAAGACTCTGTCTGCGAACGATCTCTTGTTCGCTTAACTCTAAAATGTTCATATTTATCTAGATATATCTATTTTTGTTATTTGTGTGCAAAAGTACGAATAATTTTTCGAACTACTGCCTTATTTTATGCTTTTTAATATTATAAGGTGCATTTCTCTGTGCAAATTTGCACTAAAGCTTGATGAATATCTTCTTCTTGTACATCCAAATGCCCATGACGGCGTGGATGGCTACGAAGAAGAGGGCATAGGTGAGAGAGGCTAGATAATCGTCGGTGATGAGGCTCTGAATGAGGCTGAAGATGTCGGACTTGATGCCAAAGGAACCGAAGACAATGGCGAGGAACTCACTCATCACATACAGGAAGAGTGGGTTCATGCCGAATGCTAGGAAGAGAGTTGTGGCATAAGAGTTTTTCCCTTCTGTATCTTCTCCCTTGTTGTCGATGATTTGCACGAGGATGCTTAGAAGCCAGGCGGCGAAACCGCAAGTGACGAAGACGTAGCTTGGACTCCAAATGCGCTTATTGATGCCGAAACCTATCAATGAGAGGAAGAAGCCTAACGTGAGCATCACGAGACCTGCTATCTTCAAAAACTTGATTTTCGAATGCACAGACTGACCGGCTATCGAAATGTATTTGCAGCAGAGAAAACCTATCATCGTGTGGGCAATGGCAGGGAGGGTGCTCAACAAGCCTTCTGGGTCAACGGGACTCTTGTGGTACAAATGGTCGTAACCGAAAAGATGTAAATCGACTTGCGAGATAATGTTGACAGAGGAATCATAGGCATAACCATTGCCAAAGGCGATGATACCCATGTAGATGACGAGCAAACCGATAATCGTGTGGATGAAATAACGATGGTTGATCGTGATGGCTAGTACCGATACGATGCCGTAGCAGAGAGCGATGCGTTGCAATACTGCCCAAATGCGAAGGTGACCGAAGTCGAGTGCATTGCCTGCACAAACCATGTCAAACCAGTTGATGCCCAAACCTATCAAGAAGAGCAGACAGGTGCGCTTCGCTATCTTGCGATAAATGGTAGCGGAAGGTTGAAATGCCGATTTCTTCAAGGAGAGGTAAGTGGACATTCCCATCATAAAGAGAAAGAATGGGAACACGAGGTCGCATGGGGTCAAACCGTTCCACTTGCTATGTTCTAAAATGTGATAGTTGTGCTCACCGCCATTGTTGACCAATATCATAAGGGCTACCGTTAGTCCTCGCATCACATCGAGAGATTTCAAACGCTTCATATTAATTCTTAATTAGATTAACGACTTCTTTTGCTACATCCACACTGCTACCCTCAGGCTTGGAGGAGTAAGTGTTGTGCTGGAGAGTCCATGGCTCTTCGATGGCATACCAGTCGATTTGCGGACCGCTAGGCAGTGCCATTTGGAAAAGTTCGGATGCAGTCTTGTTGGCATTCTTACCACCGCCGAGGGCTTCATAGTCGGGCTTGGTGCTGGCTTCCATTTGGTCGGCGAGGGCTTTCATGTAGCTGCTCCATCGCTTGTAATAGAAGTCCTTGAGCAAACCTTGCCACTCCTTGTGGGCATAGTCACGCAGGCCGCCCTTGTCGGCGCAAGTGCGATTGCCCCAAGTGGTGATTTGAACCCTTGCGTTCCATTCGTAGAGGTCTTTCTCGGCTGGAGTCTTGCCTAGGTTGCGAGCGGCTTCCGTCCAATGGCCCAGACGAAACTCGGAGCGTGTGCCTAGGAGCTTGTCTTGCAAGAGGAGCATATCCAAGAATCGCTTGGCATCCTTGTCGAAGTCCTTGCGAGCGAAGGCGTTATAGTCGGCGATAGTCTTCAGATACTGACGACGACCTTGGTCATCGAGGGCTTGACGACAGATGTCGACGAGGTCGTACTCGAAGTTGTTGTTGCCACGGTATTTATCTGCCACACTTGCCATGAGAATGGCGGCACGTCGGGTGTCCTCAGGGTCATAATAGTTGTGCATCTTCGACCAACTCTTCACTTGGAAGTTGGTGAGCGAAGGACGGCCGCAGAAGATAGGCTCGTGAGGGCCTTGCTGGTTGTTGCCCAACGGACAGTTGTAGATACTCTGGGCGAGTATCGTCCAGGCTTCCTCGATGGTCTTGTCATGCACGCCGTATCTGGCGAAACAATATTCTTTGATCCATTCCTCCTTGGTAACTTTCTCGGCACGCCATGGCAGTTCGCTCATCAACTCGAACATGACAGGATTGTTCTCGGAACCCTCCATGGTGTAACCCCAACCATTTATTTTACCTTGACCTGTGGCGAGGTGGAAGTTGTGCAAGAGCTGGTCCATTCTGCCGTGTAATCCCACGTTGGCACCGAAGTTCTCTAGCATACAGAAGAGCCAGTGATGCTTGCCGTAACCTCCTTCTCGCTTCCAAACACTAGGAATACCAAACATAGGACGACATTCAGAGAAGAGGTCGAGGATGAGCAAGTCGCCTTCCTTCATGTTCTCTATCATCTGTGGACGAGGATTCTCAGTCCATCCCTGAATCACCCAGGTCGCCGTAGGATTGGTACGCTTCATGGCATCCATCATCACCTTGCCAGCCTTGGCGTAGTCGATGGCGGCATCGTCGTTGCTCTCGTGGAATGGGTCCATCGAATAGTAGTCTGACTTGCCATAGAGACGAGTCAACTCTTTATAATATAGGTCGGCGATTTCTGAGAAACGGGGGTCGGTGGCTGATAGGTTGGCTGGTCGTTGGTAGCCATTCCACATGCCGCCGTCGGTCACGTTGAGACCCAACTTCTGCTTGGCATCGTGTGGCATCATACCGCAGTAGCCAGGCAAGACGGGTTTCATGCCGAGCTCTTTCATGCGTGCGAGTATCTTCTTCTGCAAAGCCTCTTGCTGCTTGTACCAGTTCTGTGGCAGTGGACCGCCCCAACCCTCCAGGTTATTCATCTCCCACCAAGCCAAGAAGGCAGGACCGGCGATAAACTTGCCCACTTTCTCTTCCGTGTAACCGAGTTTCAGGAGCATGTTGCGCCATACACACTCTTCACCCACGATGGCAAGTGGCATGTTTATGCCGTGGAGTGCCATCCAGTCGATTTCCTTCTGCCATCGGTTCCAATCCCAGAAAGCCATGGAGTAGGAGAAGGTGCAGTAGTTGAAGTCGTAACGTAGCTTGAGGTCAGTTTCGTGGCGTTCCTTCTGCTTCACGGCAGGAAGAACGGCAGGGAGTTTCACCATCATGTTGTTCCAAGCGATGTGGATGCCAGCGTGGTGCTTGAGATACCAGTTCACGCCCACGGCGATGTTGACCCAAGAGTTGCCTCGGATGATAATGGGAGAAGACTTGCTGGAAGTCTTGGAGGATGAGGCGTGGGATGCCTTGGAACCAGAAGCGCCAGCTTGGTCAATCTCGAAGAAATCCTTGTCGCTCTTGACCAAGACAGTTTTAAACTTGTGTGATGCACCCTTGTCAATGCGCTCTAGCAGTTCATCGACAGGGTTGGCAAAGAGGTTTGTCACGAAGAAAGTACTGCTCGCAACAAAAGTCATTATCAATATAAAGATTCTTTTCATGGTGAGAATGTAGTTTAGATTAGAAGAATCGAAATGCTATAATGAATAGGATTTTTATTTAGAAAAAGGTTTAAATCACTCAAAAATATCAATGATATATATTCTCAGTTTCAAGTGGTTTAAGCCTCATTCTTAATTATTAATTCTTAATGAAATCAGTAGCCCTCACGGAAGAAGTCGAGTGCCTCCTTGATTTCCTCGGTGGTGGCAGTCTGGTTGATGCGGATGTCACCGATGCCGCCCAGGAGCGTGAAGTTGATGATGCCGTTCTGATTCTTCTTGTCGTGGTGCATCAACTCTATCAACTCAGGATAGTCATCGCAAGTGATAGGCAATGTGCCATAGTAGTCCTTGATGAACTGCACCGTCTGTCGCATCTTCTCGGTAGGGAAACCGGTCTTCACGGCACTGAGGTAGAGTTCGCAAATCAGTCCGAACGCCACAGCGTAGCCATGCAGGATAGGGTTGCGCTTCAATGCCCAACTCTCAAAGGCGTGACCGAAGGTATGTCCGAGGTTGAGTGCCTTGCGGATGCCATGCTCGTGAGGGTCTTCCTCTACGATACGCTCCTTCACCTTCACGCTGTCAGCCACCATCTGCTGTAGGTGCTTGAGGTCAGGCTTGTCGAGGTCGAAACTTACCAACTCCTGCCACATCTCTTCTGTGGAAATCAAGCCGTGCTTCAGCATCTCTGCATAGCCAGAACAGATGTTCTCTGCATCCAAAGTACTAAGAAATTCCGTGTCGAGGATGACATATTTGGAGTCGTTGAAGACACCAATCTCATTCTTCAGTCCATTGAAGTTGATGCCCGTCTTGCCGCCCACCGAAGCATCGACCATAGCGAGCAGGGTAGTAGGGATGTTGATGAAGTTGATGCCACGCTTGAAGGTGGAAGCGGCGAAGCCACCGAGGTCGGTCACCATGCCGCCACCTAGGTTGATGAGGCAGGAATGGCGCGATGCACCACCTTCGCCAAGTGATTTCCATACGTGGGCGATGGTTTCCAAGTCCTTGTGGGTGTCTGTAGCACCGATGGTGATCATCTGCGCATTCTTCAGTGAGAAGAAGTTTCTCACTACAGGCAGGCATTCCTTCAGTGTCGTCTCATCCACGAGGATGAATATCTTGTCGTGCTCGCATTCGCTGAGCGCATTAGCTATCTCACTTTCGAGATGGGTAGATATGATAATTCTCTGATTCATAACATTACGTTTTTGATTTGGCTGCAAAGGTACGTTAAATATCTGACTTTTTCGTTAAAACGATACCTTTTTTTGACCTCTTTCACGTCTTTTTATAAGATATGTGTGCTTATTTGTAATAAAATCGCATATTTATAGTTTAAACTTTGGATAAAAACAAGCGTCTAACTAACAAAATCAAAAAAAGATAAGGTAACAATGAGAAAATCAATTCTTATGATGCTGTTGCTCTTGGTCACAATGGCATCGTATGCACAGGAACGCTTGATAAGCGGTGCAATCATCGACCGCGATACCAAGGACCCTGTGGAGCAGGTTACTGTTCAGTTGCTCCGTGCTGACAGTACTTATTTGACGGGAGCCATCAGCAACGAGAGTGGACTCTTCCACTTCAAAGCCCCGGAAAACGGAAAGTATCTCCTCAAAATCACCAGCGTAGGTTACAAGACTATCATCAAGCGCATTGCCATCGAGCAGGATAAGAACCTGGCGATGGGCAACGTCGTCATCGGTGCTGATGCTATCATGCTGAAAGGTGCCGTGGTGACGGCGATGGCACAGAAGGTGACCGTCAAGGAGGATACCTTCGTCTATAACTCCTCGGCTTATCGCACCCCAGAGGGTTCGGTGGTGGAGGAACTCGTGCGCCGTCTTCCTGGTGCTGAAGTCAGCGATGATGGAACCATCAAGATCAATGGTAAGCAGGTGAAGAAAATCCTCGTCGATGGCAAGGAGTTTATGACGGGCGATACCAAGACCGCCCTCAAGAACTTACCTACTAGTATCATCGAGAAAATCAAAGCTTACGATGAGAAGAGCGACCTCGCCAAGATCACTGGTATCGATGATGGTGAGGAACAGACCGTGCTCGACTTCGGTGTGAAGAAAGGTATGAACAAGGGTATGATGTCCAACATCGACCTAGGTATCGGCAACAAAGACCGATATAGCGCTAGGGGAATGGCTGGATATTTCAATAGCAACAACCGATTCATGATCTTCGGTAATGCCAACAATACGGGCGACCGTGGTTTCCAAGGTGGAGGGCCACGACGAGGATTTGGTGGCGGCAATGGATTGAATGCCAATAAGATGATAGCTCTCAACTACAATTATGAGAACAAGGACAAACTGAAGTTCAATACCTCCCTTCGTTGGAATCACAGCGATGGCGATGTATGGAGCAGCGTGGCTAGCGAGAACTATCTCGGTTCCAGCACCTCATTCTCCAATCGCATCGGACAGAGCTTCTCTCGCAGCAATAGTTGGAACGGCAATATCCGTTTGGAGTGGATGCCAGATACGATGACCAATATCCTCTTCCGTCCTTCTTTCTCCTGGACCAAGACGGATGGGTTGAGCACCAATCGCTCGGCACAGTTCAATGACGACCCATACCAGTATGTCGATGATCCTCTTGCTGATGCCTTCGCAGCCAACTTCGATTCCGAGAAGAGCAAGAGCGAACTGCAACGACTGGAGAAGTTGGTCAACACCAATAGCTCCAACAGCATGAGCTACAGCTCCAACAACAGCGTGACCGGTATGTTGCAGTACAACCGCAAGTTGAACAACAAGGGACGCAACCTCACTCTCCGTGTGGATGCCAGCTACAACAAGACGGACAGCAAGAGTATCTCCCAGTCGGCTGCCGACTTCTATCTGATGAAGACCAAGGATGGACTCGACTCCACCTATCAGACACGTCGATACAATGTGACGCCAAGCAAGAAATACAGTTACAGCGGACGGTTCACCTATAGCGAGCCACTTTGGAAGGCTACCTTCTTGCAGTTCAGTTATAAGTTCACCTATAATTACACTCGTAGCGACCGCAACACCTACACCTTCGATGGCAATGGCATGGGTACAGGCTCTATCCTGGATGCCGACGAGGTGAGCCGTTGGAATGCTCTCTCGCCAGCCTATCGCAGTTGGGACAACTATCTCTCCATCTTGGGCAAGCCTTTGGAGGACTATCTCGATGGCGACCTGAGCCGCTTCTCGGAGTATAGCAACTACATCCACGAGATACAGGTAATGATGCGATTCATCCGTCAGAAGTACAACTTGAGTTTCGGTGTGATGATGCAACCACAGCGCACCAAGTTTGTACAAGACTATCTGGGCGTACATACCGACACCGTGCGCAACGTGGTCAACTTCTCGCCAACACTCGATTTCCGCTATAAGTTCTCCAAGATGAGTCGCTTGCGCATCAACTACCGAGGCACTACCTCGCAGCCATCAATGACCGACTTGCTCAACATCCGTGATGACAGCGACCCGCTCAACATCACCGAGGGTAACCCAGGCTTGAAGCCATCCTTCACCCAGAGCGTGCGTGCCGACTACAACAACTTCACGCAGAGCCACAACTTGGGTTATGCGATATTTGGTAACTTCTCGACCACCAGCAATAGCATCAGCAACAAGGTGACTTACAATGAGGAAACTGGTGGACGTGTGACTCGACCAGAAAACATCAATGGCAACTGGAATGCCTTCGTAGGTGGATTCTTCAACTGCTCCATTGATAGTGCTGGTGTTTGGAACGTGAATACAAGCCTCGACTTGAGTTATAATAACTATATGAGTTATCTCGATGTGGATAAGGTGGCGATGAAGAACAAGACCACTTCCCTCGGATGGGGACAGCGCCTCTCCTTGGCTTATCGCAACTCTTGGTTGGAGGTCACCCTCGATGGTTCTCTCAACTATACCCATGGTCGCAACAAGTTGCAGCCTAATAGCAATGCCGACACTTGGCAGTTCTCTTACGGTCCAAGCTTCACGATTACCACTCCTTGGGGTATGAGTGTGAACACAAGCCTCTCCAACAGTAGTCGCCGTGGATTCTCGGATGCCTCTATGAACACCGACGAGTTGGTATGGAATGCACAGCTCTCACAGGGCTTCCTCAAGGGTAAGCCACTCACCGTGATGCTCCAGTTCTACGACCTCTTGCATCAGCAGAGCACCTTCTCACGTGCCATCTCTGCGATGAACCGCACCGATACAGAGTACAATGCCATCAACTCTTACGCTATGCTCCACGTGGTATATCGTATGAACCTCTTCGGAGGCAAGGATGCTCGTGGCAAAGGTGGTCCTGGCGGCGGTGGTCGTCCAGACTTCGGCGGTCGTCCATTCAATGGTGGTGGTCGCCCAATGGGTCCTCCTCCAGGAAGATTCTAGTAGATGAGAAACTAATTAGATAAAAGCGAAATGCAGTCTGCCTCTCTAGGATGAGAGGAGGCTGCATTTTTCTTTTTTACCTTTTTCACCAAATATTGATGGTTAATTGCTTTCTTTTTTGTACTTTTGCAGCCGTTATATAAATAAAGGAATTATGGCAAAAAGAGAATATGTAGAAGCCAACAAGCGTTGGCTGGAAGAGAAAGCTAAGGAGGAGGGTGTAAAGGCTCTGCCTCGTGGTATATATTATAAGGTGTTGAAGTCGGGCGACCCCAAGGGTGCTAGCCCAAGTAAGCGCAGCATCGTGACGGCGCATTATACAGGATGGACCATCAACGGTAAGAAGTTTGATTCCAGCCGTGGTGGCACTCCTTTTGCCATGCGCCTCTCTGACTTGATAGATGGCTGGATAGTTGCTATGCAGCAGATGCACGTAGGCGACCAATGGGAGCTATACATCCCTGCCGAGATGGGATATGGCAAGTTCTCTCAGCCAGGCATCCCTGGTGGTTCTACCTTGATATTTGAGGTGGAGTTGTTGGGTGTGGGATAGTGAAAGATGACAATATGATTTGGTATATTATTATTGGTATAGCAGCTTTTGTAACAGGAAACGCAATATTGTTCCGGGTTATAAAAAACAGAAAATCTGTAAGTACTGCAGTTTATGTTACTAAAGTGGTCTTTTCTGTCATGACTGTATGCTTTGGTGCGGCAACTATTGTCGTGGAAAAGTGGCATGTTGGTTGTTTTATATTGGCAGGGATAACAATTATGTATGATAATTATAAGCGTAGGTATGATTATACTCCTAGTTTCACTACAAGTTATATAAGTTATCTTAAAGGCTACGTTACAGGTCTGATGTTTATCTTGTATGGTGTGTTTAGGTTACTAATCGCTATTTTAGATATTGAACCCCTCTGATTCTGCAATAATCTCATCTAGCACCTTCGCCAAGGAGGGAGGGAAAGGTCCATCCTTGGCTATGCAACTTGTAAATACTATAATAAACGCAAATATTATCTTTTTCATTTGCTATATAACAACTATCCTACCACCTTCCAATCCAAGAGTCCTTTTCCTAGGTCATCCAATTCTATGGCCAAGCCGATTGGCTTTCGCTTGTCTGCCTTGAATGGCTCCAAGTACTGATTGGTGATGATCTGATTCTTGGCAGCCTCAACACCACCATTCTTGGAGAGTTTCAACTCTATCACATAGATATAGCGAGAGGTTTGGGCTATGATGTCGATTCTGCCCGTGGCAAGCATGTGTTCTACTTCCACTCTTAAACCTATGGCGTTTAAAATGCTGCTGATAATCAAGCGATAGCGTTCCTCCATATCCATGGAGGCTAACTTCTTGTTACTATAAGGTACATCAGCAATCAAAGATTTCAGAATTTTCATCGCTTCATCTATCTTGCCAGTGCCCAACTGACGATACAATGCACCTTGCATAGACTGAATGTCATTTTCTCTTCGCATGGTCAGTGTTGGCAATACGATTTCATAGAGTGCCTGCTTCACCTCTTCGTTAGGGAATCCCAAGATATAGCCAAATTCGTCAGCCTCTTTGATGGTGAGATAACCAGTCTGATAGAGAAAAAGCTCAGCTCCACCATCTGTAACATCTGATATTTCCAAGGTGTTACGCAAGATAGGGCAATAGTCGAATTTGCCTAAGCGTAACTCCATGTCATCTACAAACTTAGGCAACATGGAGGTGGCTCCAGAAGCTGCCCAAAAGCAATTTAATTCTTGGGTGTCGAGAGCATTGATGAGGCTGAATGGATTGTAGATCTCCACCATGTTACGACGGCTGAAATGATAGCCATCATAATATTCTTTCAGTCTGTCATGTGTCTGCTCAAGCGTCCAGCCATTTACTTCTGCCATTTCTTCCAATTCAGGCTTGAAGTTCTCCTTCATCTCTTCTTCCGTAATACCGCAGAGTGCAGCGTATTGTGGCAAGAAACTGATGTTGGTCAGATTGTTGAGAACAGAGAATAATGAAATCTGTGTAAACTTGGTGATACCAGTGATGAAGACAAACTTCTCGTATTTGTCCTGGGATTTCAAGACGGCAAATACTTCTCTATACACTGCCGTGCAAGCCTCATGAGAAGGTGTCTTCCACGAATGCTGCAAAGGGGAGTCGTATTCGTCTATTAAGATGGCAACTTGTAAGCCTGTCTTGTTGTAGGCTGCCTGGATAATATTGATGAAACGAACCGAGAGTGATGATTGGGGGCGAACCTCTATGTTGTATTCTTTCTCGTACCCATGAAATACTTCATCGAAATAGGAACGGATGAATTCTGGCTCAGCACCAGCATTGCTCATGTCGAGTCTGATGACAGGGTAGTGCTTCCAATCCTTTTCTAATTCCATGATTTTGAGACCCTCGAAGAGTTCCTTCTTTCCCTCGAAGTAAGCTTGGAGTGTATCCACCAAAATAGACTTACCGAAGCGGCGTGGGCGGCTTAGGTAATTGTATGTTTTGCTATTGTTGGCAAGTTTCCAAATCAAGTCGGTTTTGTCAACATACAAGTATCCTTCCTTTCTGATTTTCTCAAAGGATTGAATGCCTACAGGCAGTCTTCTGTCGTTAGTCTCTGTCATCATGTTCTCAAACGTTATAATCTTATGCAAAGATACGAGTAATAAATGAATATGCAAACTTTTTTATAGTTTTTTCTGTGGAAAGTAGCTCTTTTCTGCTTTCTTCACGCTTCCTGCCTTCAATATCATCTGCTTCACTTCCTCATATTTATCAGTATATTCCGGATGGCGCTCGATGAAGATGCGGCAAGCACGGTCGATGAGTTTGTGATTGATGAGCTTGGCATTCACCATCTTGTTGCCTTCCACTCTGCCTTGGCGAATTTGTAAGCTCGTGCTGATCATATCAAGAATCATCTTTTGCGAACTGCCTGCTTTCATTCTTGTGCTGCCTGTGACGAACTCAGGACCCGTAATGACTTCCACGGGATTGTCCGCTTGCTCGGCGATGGGAGAGTGGGGATTGTTGACGATGCAACCGGTAGGGATTCCTTCAGCCTTGCAATGCTTCAAGATGGAGAGCACGAAGGGGGTAGTGCCGCTGGCAGAGAAACCTAGCACGAAGTCTTTTAGGGATAAGCCTTTGTCTTGCAACTGCTTCCATCCATCCTCCAAGTCGTCCTCACGAGACTCCTTGGTTTGCGTGAGGCATCCGATGCCACCAGGGAAGATAGCTTGTATCTGAGAACCGTCAATGCCGTAGGTGTTTTGCACTTCGATGGTGTCGAGCGTGGCAAGCCTTCCGCCAGTTCCGCAACCGGCATAGAAGAGTCTTCCACCATGCTTCACTTGCTGTTCGATGGCGGATATGAGTCGGTTGATGGCAGGCAAGGCTTGCTCTATCGCCAAAGTCACCTTCTTGTTCTCTGTATTGATATGGGCGGTGAGCTCCTCCACGCTCATCTCTTCCAAATGGTCGTAGAGCGAACTCTGTTCCGTGATTCTGCTTTCCTTGTTCATGATGATTTCTCCTTCTTATGTAATGCCTCTTCTCCATTCCTGTGAGATGACTTTCCTCCTTATATGATATAGTCTTTTATTCTTCTGCCAAGAAATAGACTGGAGAGTTTCTGGCTCCTTCCTTGATGAGGAAGCCAGAATCTACGAGGCGGTTGAGCCAGTTGAGTGCAGTCTGCTTGCGGATATAGAATTCTCGTTCCAATACTCGGCGATTGATGGAGCGGTTGGTCTTGAGATATTCCCTGATTTTCTCCTTGAGCGTTTCCTCGGAGAAAGGGTAGGAGCGAGAGGTGTATTGAGATTTCTCAAAGTGTACTTTTCGCTTCACTTCTTTCACGAGGTTGGCGTTGGCACGAAACTTGATGCCCCTCATGCTCACATAGTCGGCACGCACCTTGCTGTCGGGTTTCAACTCATCCATGTCGAGGTCGGCGGAGAGTGAGAGGTAGCCGATGCCAGGTATGTTGACTCGCCTGCCATCTCTGAGGTCTTCCTCTATCATGTGTCGCAGGTTCATCAGCACGGCAGAAACTTCGCCTTCGCCCATGCAACTATGTTTGGCAAGTCGTTCTATCACTTGTTGGTCCTTCATCGCAGGTTCCTCGAAGATGTGGGCGAATCTGCGAGTCTTTCCTTCGCCTCCAGCGTTGGGCAGGTAATGTATCTCGTATTTGATAGCCATAATTGTCTTGTTTTTATTTCGTTATGATTGTACACAGCGACAAAGGTAAACAATTCTTCCGACAATAACGAATGTTAGGGTGGAAATATAGCAAAAGAAGTTGAAAAATATAGCTTCGTTGATCGCCCAACAGCTGTTGTGCGATTGCATACCAGCTGCTATGCACATGTACTTCACGTGTTGTGCATGCGTTTATCAGTTGTTGGGAGGTCTTTTTGGTAATAGACTGTAAACAACTTGCGTAATCTCTTTCTCCATTTTTCTTCTGATATAAATGAATTTGGAATATTTGGTATAAATTGGAATATGCTGTTGAAATAATCAATAACATTATAAATGCAAAAGAAAATGAAGCAAATGATGCTTGCTAAAATGTTTACTAACTTTTCTATAGTTCTATACCTTATCATATCATCGGCACCCCTGGTGTCAACTTGGCTTGGAAAGCTGCATACTGCTTATCTTGTAAGGCAAAGAGCCTTTCTTGGAGTGGTGTTGTCATAATCGCAAGTTTTATTTTATTGCAAAGATAATAATTATCAGTGTAATAATCCTTTCTTTAACTTTCTTTATATGCTTTTTATATGCTTTATTTGGACATTCCATTTTTTTGTTGTAATTTAGCAGCGTGAAAATGCAAAGCAAGGAAAATATGGAAGAAATCGTAAATAAATATCCGGTAGGAATTCAGACTTTCGATACTATTCGGGAGGGACATTATCTCTATGTAGATAAGACGAAGTACATCGTTGATTTCCGTAAAAAAGGAATGAAATATATCTTTCTGAGTCGTCCAAGACGATTCGGTAAGTCTCTCTTTGCCTCAACTCTTCATGCTTATTTTGCTGGAAAGAAAGAACTCTTTGAGGGGTTGGCGATTGCTGATTATGAGAAAGACTGGGTGAAGCATCCTGTCTTGCATTTTGATATGAGTGGTGCCAAGCACTTGGAGGCAGATTCATTGAAAAATTATCTCAATCTGGAACTTATGCCATACGAGGAAATCTATGGAAAGGGGAAAGATGAGATCGCTCCAAACGAGCGATTGATTGGGCTTGTGACTCGTGCTTTTAAGCAGACAGGCGAGAAGGTGGTGGTTATCATAGACGAGTATGATGCCCCTCTGTTAGATGTGGTTCACGAAGAAGATAATCTAAAGGTGTTGCGCCAAATCATGCAAAACTTTTACAGCCCTTTGAAGAAGCTCGACCCATACTTGGAGTTCACCTTTATCACGGGTATTACTAAGTTTTCGCAGCTCAGTATCTTCAGCGAACTTAATAATCTCGATAACATCAGCATGTTCGACCAATATTCTGCTATCTGTGGTATCAGCAAGACAGAACTTACCACGGTGATGAAGCCTGATGTGGAGGGACTTGGCAGAGCTTTGGGATTGACCTACGAGGAAACATTGGAGCAGTTGCGTGACTATTATGATGGTTATCACTTTAGTGAACGTTCCGAGGACGTTTTCAATCCATTCAGTTTGATTAGAGCATTGAGTGGACAGAAAATAGCTGCTTATTGGTTTGGCTCAGGTACACCAAGTTATCTTATCAAGAGCCTTCAGAAATATCATGTCAATGTGATGGATATAGAGGAGAATGGAGTGGATGTAGATGACTTCGATGTGTCGCCGGAGCAGATGAATTCCGCTTTGCCATTGCTCTATCAGAGTGGTTATCTTACCATCAAGAAGTTCAATCCGATCAATCATCGCTATCGCTTGGCATATCCTAACCAGGAGGTGAAGATTGGTATGCTCAAGAGCTTGGCTCCTAATTACCTCTCGCCTATCTCTCATGAGAACAATGGCTTGGTGGGCGACCTCATCGAGTTGCTTTACGAAAAGAAGTTGGAGGAGGCAATGCTTCGCCTCAAGGCATATTTGGCAAGCATTTCCAATCGCTTGTCCAATAAGAACGAGCGTGACTTCCAGACCGTTTTCTATCTGATATTTAATCTGATGGGGGCCAACATTAAAGTGGAGGAGGATAGTGCGATAGGTAGGGCAGACGCCGTGGTTCACATGCCGAATGCTACCTTCGTCTTCGAATTGAAGTATGATGGCTCCGCTGAGGCTGCCATCCAACAGATTGATGACAAGGGTTACCTCATCCCATATTCAGCCGATGGCAAGCGCCTATTTAAAATAGGTATCAATTTTGATAGTAATCAGCGTACCATCACCGACTGGATTATCAAGGAGAGTAATCTTTGAAAAATCCAGCTCCGATATGGGGATATAAATTATACTCTAATGATGGAACCTTTTTTGAAAAATGGAATTATTTCAAAGCCTGTGGCAGAATCTCGTTATCCAAAATAGTACATGAGTGATAAATATATGAATATCTTGGCATTCTTCCTTTCTTATCCATCATTGCCTATAGATGCATCGGGTGAAGCATCAGAAGAAGCAATTAAGAGAGGAGATGAATTTCGTACCTATATTTGGGGTGAAAAGGGTATCGATGTACTCCTAAAATCACTTTCATATGTCGATTATGGTAAAGATTTAAAACGAATTCTTTTCCAATTTTACATTATGCCTTGTGATTATGAGCGAATACATATAAAAGAGATTGAACAATACAGAAAAAAAGAAAAAGCAATAGGAATACCTATTATTGTAGAACGCTCTTTTTTCCAGTTTTCAGAAACAGAGAGAAGAGAATTTCTTGTATCTTCAATGCTCTCAAAATTTAACATTTTGGGAAATGTTGTCAAAAATAAAAAACTAGATACCAACATGACAAAATTGATTCATGATTTCAGCTATAATTTAAAAACATTTGTATAAGTAGATACAAAACTAAAAAGGGTAATGCATTTCTGTTGATTCCTAGCTTGTTAGCCATTTCTCTTTAAGTGATGTTTTTTTTCTCTTTTATGAGTTGCAAGATAGAGGCTCTTGTTTCTGGACTACCTTGTTGTTTTCTGGACCACCTCTGTTTTCAAGTAAGCGAAGTCTTCATTTTGTGATTTCTCGTACTCTGTAATTTCGTTTCTCAGATTCTTGGTATGTTTCTTTAGTTCGTTGTTGCTCTTCTCATTGCCTAGTTTCTAATTTTTGTTGCTCTTCTCTTCGCCACTTTTTCTGCTCAATTGCGAAGGTAATGAAAAAAACTCAGAAACGAGCAAATACCTATTGAGTTTTTTGCTTTTAAACACAATTTTAAAATTTGGGGAGAAGATGGACATCCCCCATCTTATGAGATGTGCCTAAGAAACATACCTACAGAGTACAAATTATTCTAACTTTCAAGAACATATTGTTGGCATCCTTCATCTTATATGATATGTTCACCGCTAGAATAATCCTTTCTTTAACTTTCTTTATATGCTTTTTGGTCACATTTGTGTCCGATGACGATTCACATCTTTCCGTATCTTTGCACTGTCGTGAAGCAACAGATGCCATCGGCTTCAGATAGCTGATTGCCGTAAACTTCATGCCACAGTTATTAAATCAAAATGTGTAATTAAACAAGGAAAGGAAACATTATGAATGAAACGAAGATGTTTTGTTTTCAATGCCAGGAGACGGCAAAGGGAACTGGGTGTACGACAAGAGGCGTTTGCGGCAAACTGCCAGAGACAAGTTTGTATATGGACAGTCTGCTCTCTATCGTGAAGACGATGGGAACTCTTATGGAGAAGAGAATGAAGACGATGCCGACTGATAGCTGTGATAAGGACAAGAAGTGCTGCCCTTGTTTCGAGGAAGTGAGCCACTTCATCACGGATTCGCTCTTTGCTACCATCACCAATGCCAACTTTGATGATGAGAGTATCAAGGCTCGCATTCAGCACGGCTTGAAACTCTTGGAGAAGATGCGTGGCTACGACAATGAGGATGTCAAATCGCTCAAGGAACTCACGATGTTTGGCTTGAAGGGTATGGCGGCTTATTATGAGCATGCTGCACGACTGGGCAAGATCGATGAGCGCATCATCGCCTTCATGGCTCATGCCTTGGCCATGATTTCCAAGCCGAATGTATCGGTGGATGAACTCTTCGACTTGGTGCTTGAAACTGGCAAGACGGGAGTCGATGTGATGGCATTGCTCGACAAGGCGAATACCGAAGCTTATGGCAGTCCGGAGATAACTAAGGTGAATATTGGAGTGGGGAAGAACCCTGGCATCTTGATTAGTGGACACGACTTGCGTGACATCGAAGATCTCTTGCGCCAGACGGAAGGCATAGGCATCGATGTCTATACTCACAGCGAGATGTTGCCTGCTCATTATTATCCTAAGTTGAAGGCATACAAGCACTTGGTGGGCAACTATGGTAATGCGTGGTGGCGACAGAAGGAGGAGTTTGAGTCGTTCCATGGACCTATCATCTTTACCACCAACTGCATCGTGCCGCCATTGGCTAATGCCTCTTATCAGGGCAGAGTCTTCACCCTCAATTCCACCGGCTATCCTGGATGGAAACATATTCCGACAGGCGAGGATGGGCACAAGGACTTCTCTGAGGTGATAGCGATGGCGAAGACTTGCGAGCCTCCTACGGCTATAGAGGAAGGAGAGATTGTGGGTGGCTTTGCCCATGCACAAGTCTTTGCCCTTGCCGACAAGATAGTGGAGGCTGTGAAGAGTGGTGCCATCAAGAAGTTTGTGGTGATGAGCGGATGCGATGGCAGAATGAAGAGCCGTGAGTATTACGAGCAGTTTGCCAAGTCTTTGCCGAAAGATACCATCATCTTGACATCAGGCTGCGCCAAGTATCGCTACATCAAGTTGCCGCTGGGCGAGATAAATGGCATCCCTCGTGTGTTGGATGCAGGGCAGTGCAACGACAGTTATTCGTGGGTGGTAGTGGCGATGAAGCTACAGGAGATATTCAAGGCGAATAGCATCAACGACCTGCCGATAGTCTTCAATATCGCATGGTATGAGCAGAAGGCTGTCATCGTATTGTTGGCTCTCTTAAGCTTGGGTATCAAGAATATTCACATCGGTCCTACATTGCCAGCCTTCGTCTCTCCAAATGTTCTCAAAGTATTGGTCGAGAAGTTCGGATTGGGAAGCATCTCGACCGTAGAGGAAGATTTGAAGAGCATGCAACTTACAGAGTAATAACCTATAGAGATTACTCTGAATATAGAAGTTTGCTCAGAATAGAAGTCTGTAAAATATTTATATAGAAGTCTGTAAAATATTTATATTTGTAACTTTCTGATGTCCAGAATGGTAATCTCCTTGCCGTTGATGCTGATGGCTCCATCTTCTGCCAGTTCTGCCAAGCATCTGATAAGTGAGAACTTCTGGATGGCGAAAGAATCTGCCAAGTGCTGGCGTGACTGGGCAAGAACAATCGTCTTGCTATGTTGTACCAATGCTTCAGTATGGAGATAGAACCTCACTTTCTCCTTGATGGTGAGTAGGGAGATGAACTTCATCTTGGAAGCGAGATAAGCACCTATATTAGAGAGTATGCCGATGAAGTTCCAGCGGATGGTGGAGAAAGAGTCAACGAGTTGTTGCAGAGAGCGGGATGACATTCTGAGAATGTTCACTTCGCTCTCTGTCTCAATGGTGACGGGCATCACGTTGGGGTTGGCAAAGATGAAGTTGGGGGCTATCACATCTCCTTTTCGGAATTGGATTACTTCCAGTTGTCTGCCCGAAGAGCCTGATACCATCCTTGCTGTCATCTCGCCGTTGAGTACGATGTCGGCATGGGGGTATTCGAATCCTGCGATGGAGTAGAGGGCGTGTTTTTTGAATGGGATGATTTTGTGGCAGATGCAGGAGAGTGCGTCTGCGATTTCCATTTCGCTCATTCGATGGAATAGAGGGCAATGGGTCAGTGAGTTAATTATCTTTTGTTCGATCATGCTGTTGGGTTCTTTGAAAAGTTAATGTCTGATTGTAAAGCTTCTGCAAAGATAGTGCAAACCGAATGCAATGAAAGCTTGCTTTCTAATTGCTAAGGTGCAGCCTATCTTCTGCAAAGATAGGCATATTTATCGTAATTATCTCAAAAAACGACAGAAAAGTTTGCTTATTTCATCAAATCATTGTAATTTAGCGTCATCAAACCGAAAATTCATCGGTTCTGATGGGTTTTATAGATAAAGGTTTACAATTATGAAAACAAGAAGAAAATACAAGATAATCGGGGGAGTAATGGTAACTTTATTGTTAGTTGTCGCCTGCTTGATGGGTGCAAGCTTTTACATGCTGGATTATTCTCTCGGCTATACTCAGCAAGATAGAAAAACGGCTGAGGCTCAGCGTAATCGCATCCGCAAGGAATGCCCTTGGACGATGGCTTGGATGGATTCCATTTATCAGAATCATACCATAAAGGATACCTTTGTAGTGATGCCTTCGGGCTATAAGGGGCATGCCCTTTATCTCTATGCACCGAAACCTACCGATAAGACGGCGGTGGTGGTGCATGGTTATAAGGTGCGTGCCGAGGGAATGCTCCATATCGCCTATCTCTACAATCACGATATGAGATATAATGTGCTTCTGCCAGACCTTTATGGTCATGGCGAGAGTGAGGGCGACCATATCCAAATGGGATGGAAAGATAGGTGGGATGTCGTCCGATGGTCAGAAGTGGCTGATGAAATCTTCTCGAAGTCGAGGGGAGCTATGCAGAATATGAGTCTGAAAGATACCCATACCCAGCAAGTGCTTCATGGCATTTCGATGGGTGCGGCGACAGTGATGGCGGTATCGGGTGAGAAGACTCCCGATTACGTGAAATGCTTTGTAGAGGATTGTGGCTATTCGAGCGTATGGGATGAGTTTGCGGCTCAGCTCAAAGATCAGTTTGGCTTGCCATCTTTCCCTTTGATGAATACCACTTCTAGGCTTTGCCAGTTGAAGTATGGTTGGTCGTTTGCTGAGGCGCAACAGATAGAGCAGGTAAGGAAGAGCACCAAACCGATGCTCTTTATCCACGGCGACAAAGATGACTTTGTGCCTTATCGTATGCTCCAGCCACTGTATGAGGCAAAGACGAAAGGCAAGAAAGCCATCTTCATAGCCAAAGGCTCCATCCATGCGATGGCATATCGTGACCAGCATGAGGAATATACCAAGGTGGTAAAGGAGTTCTTACAGTAAGGAATATTAGTTGTGGCGCTATATTTATTCTACAACATCCCAATCCAAAATTCCTTTTCCGAGGTCATCCAGTTCGATGGCTAAGCCTGATGATAAGGCGATAGCGTTCCTCCATGATAATCATTATTCTTGTCATTATCGAAAGAAACAGGTGAAAAGTTTTGGCTATTAGGTATTTTCTTTGTACTTTAGCGGCATCAAATACCGAGAAATCGTGTAAACGAGTGAAATAGGGATTCATATCATTTGGGGAATATGGCACAACTGACGGCAGAACAACGTAGCAAGATCATGGCTTCTATTCATTCCAAGAATACGAAGCCTGAGATGATGGTGAGGAGGTATCTCTTTGCCTGCGGATTCCGTTATCGTGTCAACTGTCGTCGATTGCCTGGTACGCCAGATATAGTCCTTCGCAAATATCGCACTTGCATCTTTGTGAATGGTTGCTTTTGGCATGGGCATGAGAATTGTGACAAGTATCGACTACCCAAGACGAATGTAGAGTTTTGGAGCCAAAAGATTGCTCGCAATAAGCAGCGAGATGTCGAGGTGCAACATCAGTTGGCAAGGATGGGATGGCACGTGATGACAATCTGGGAATGCCAACTTGATACAAAAGAAAAAAGAGAGCGTACACTCATGGCTATTGAATATACGCTCAATCATATCTATCTGATGGATCATGTCAAACCTTATCGCTTGCCAGAGGATAACTCAGTGACAATGGCAGCAGAAGAGATACGCCGGGAAACCCCATAACACCTATTTTTACTTCACATAATTCAGTATCTCCTTGCTCTTTCTGCCTTTCTTGGCAGGTTGTGGCATAAAGCCTTCGGTGAGACCGGTCTTCTCGGTCATCGCCTGGAAGACGGAGGCGGCATAGTCTGAGAGTTTTAGCTTAGCTAACTCCTCATTGATGGCATCCTCGTCATAGTTGTCGGCATAGAGCAAGTCGTGCAAGTCATCCAGATAACTCTGAGGTATGTTTTGGTGAGGCATACGACTCTGTATCTGTAAAATCTGAGCGATGATGGCATCCTTCGTTTGGGCAGCGATGGCCTCTGCCTTGTGCTGCTCAAAGATGGATAGGGTGGAAGTGTCTGCATGATACCAGTCTTCCGCCATGTTGTTCTCAGAGGTGAGATGGCTATATCCGAAATATCGAATCAGCGAAATGTTCGTATTCCAAGCCTTTTTCTCCAAGTAAGTTTTCTCCATCGGAGTCGTCGCTATCAAGAGGTTTGCCTTCTGATACATCTTCTTCTGATACATAAGGGTTTGCAAACTTCGCTTGAAGTGAGGGTTCTTGCAATTTCGCTCGGATATATCACCGAGAGGACACACGATGTATGGAATGCCCATCTTTCTCGCTTGGCGAGCCAGTTGGGCACCCTTGATGGTCCATGCTCCTACTATCAGCACAATGTCGGCATCTGCCATCTGCTTTACGATGTCGAGCTGCTTGTTCAATGCGTCAAGATAGGGCATGTACATCTTGTACAATTTTTTCTGCTTGGAAACGAACAAAAATACTTTCATAAATCTTTATAGTTTATGGCTGGTGAAGTCATTCTTATCTGCTCTCCAATATCTCAATTTGTTGGCTAGGTTTCTCCATACGATGCCATACTCATAGAAAGGCAACTTGATGATGGAAATCTCGTCGTCGAAATGCTTGATAGCCTTGTTGGCGATGATCATGCGTAGGATGAAGAGGAGCAAGAAGGCGAAGCCTGCGCAACCCGTCAATATCCAGTCGTGCATGATGATACCGTATGCCAAGGTGGCGATGGAGGCGATGAGACTGAGGTGAGGCAACAAGTGGTCGAAGAACATCAAGGTGCGCATGGATGCTACTCTGCTCAACGAGCGGCGTGATGCTTGCAGGTAGAGATGGGCATTGTGCCAAGCCTTGCTAGATGGCTCGTCATGGATGAGCCAAGCGTCGCTATCCAGTTCTACGGAAGTCTCGCCACATTGTGCATATTTATTGACCAAGAAGTCATACTCGCCACGTATCAACTCCAAGTTGCCTTGATAACCTTGCTCACGCATGAAGTCGCTCTTGCGAAAGGCTACATTCGGCATGTGAGTACGATAACCATAGGAGTGTTGAGCACGGCGAAGGAGATAGAAAGCCTTGCGGATGCTCTCGAAGCGGCGAACACCCTTGGTCTCTTCATCGAAGCCTACATATCCCAATACCAAGTGGTTAGGCTCTTGACAGTTGCGTGCCATGGTCATCAACCACTTGTCGTTCTCTGGCTTGCAAGATGGCTCGGTCATCAGAATCCATTCATTCTTGGCAGCCTTTACACCGAGGGTGATTTGGAGCTTCTTGCGGCTCATGTAGCGAGAACTCTCTGGAATATATGTATAATAAAGATGAGGATTCTCTGCGGCAGTGCGTTTCAAGAAGTCGATGGTCTCGCCGTCTGTGCTCTGGCAAACCACGATGACTTGATAGTCGGCTGGGTATTGCTGCTTCAGAAACATAGGGAGATTACGCTCTAACTCCGGCAGGTTGTCATGAGCGGTAATCAACACCGTGATAGGCGGGCGCTTCTCTGAGACTTCATTTTGGGAAGAGATGTCTTCTGGGCTCTCTGTCTCTGAGGACGCTTCTGTATCTTCTGAACTGGCAAGCTTTGGAAAGCGCAACGAGCGCAGGAATGGATTGATCAGCGATCCGAGGATTGCCAATGCTACCACTACTGCGCTTGTGATTATAGTTGTTAAACTAACTGTTATCATTTTCTTCTCTCGTAAAAATCAGGAGTGGCTTTCACTCCCGATTATTCCAAACGTCATTAAAGGTCTTCCGTGATATAGCCCTTAGGCAACTGGCGGCAGTTGTACTGGCTCGCCATGATTTCGCCGTAAGCTCCGGCTGAACGAAGAGCTATCAAGTCGCCACGATGAGTCTTGTTGATGTCGATAGCCTTGGCAAAGACATCGCTCGACTCGCAGATAGGCCCTACCACGTCGTAAGTTTCCTCTGGCTCATTGCTGGAGATGTTCTCTATCTTGTGATATGCCTGATAGAGGGCTGGGCGGATGAGGTCTGTCATGCCGGCATCAACGATGGCAAACTGCTTGGCTGTACCTTGCTTCACATAGAGAACCTTGGTGATGAGACTTCCCATCTGACCTACTACTGCACGACCCAACTCGAAGTGTAACTTCTGACCTTCACGCAACTTCAAGAACTTGGCATAAGTGTCGAAGTAAGCCTTGAAGTCTGGGATTGGCACACGGTTAGGGTGGTTGTAGTCGATGCCAAGACCGCCACCCACGTTGATGTTCTTCACTACGATGTGATGGCTTTCGAGTTGGTCTTGCAATTCGTTGATACGATTGCAGAGTGCCTCGAAGTCACCCATGTCAAGTATCTGACTACCAATGTGGAAGTGCAGACCTAAGAACTTGATGTTCTTCATCTGTGCTGCTTCCTCAATCACGTTCTCCATGTCTTCCATGGCGATACCAAACTTGTTCTCTGCCAGTCCGGTTGTGATGTTAGCATGTGTATGAGCACCCACGTTAGGGTTGATGCGGAAACATACCTGTGCCACCTTGCCTTGTTTCTCTGCGAGCTCGTTGATGACCTCTAGCTCTGGGATGCTCTCCACATTGAAGCAGAAAATTCCCTTCTCCAATCCGAGGTTGATTTCCCAATCGCTCTTGCCAACGCCAGCATATACTATCTTGCTAGCCGGGAAACCGGCATTGGTGGCTGCTTGAATCTCACCTCCGCTCACACAGTCGGCACCCAAGCCTGCCTGGCAGATAATGTTGAGCACCTTAGGGTTGGCATTTGCCTTTACGGCATAATGTACCTCGAAGTTCTCATGCTTGCCAGCCTCCTCGTTGATAGTCTTGAGGGTCTTTCTCAACACAGCGGTGTCGTAATAGTAGAACGGAGTCTGTATCTCCTGAAAATTATCTATCGGAAATGTACCTTTCATTTCGCTTTTATCCTTAAAATGTTTTGTTATAGTTAAATTAGAATACCTTACATTAGTCCTTGAACAAGACGTTGCTCAAGTTCTGCAATGCTTGCTTCTTATCTTTTTCCTTGATGAGGAATGAGATGTTGTAATTAGAACCACCGTATGAAATCATGCGCACAGGGATGTTCTTCATCGCATCTGTAGCCATCGTCTCAAAACCTACGTTGCTCCAATCCAAGTCACCTACTACACAGATGATACACATGTCTGAATCTACGGTGACAGTACCATACTTCTTCAACTCGTTGACGATGTCGTTCAAGTGAGCGTCGTTGTCGATACTCATGCTGACACCTACCTCTGAGGTAGCAATCATGTCGATAGGAGTCTGGTAGCTCTCGAAAATCTCGAATACCTTGCGCAAGAAACCAGTAGCGAGCAACATGCGGCTACTCTTGATCTTGATGGCAGTGATGTTGTCCTTAGCTGCTACAGCCTTGATCTTGCCACGTACGATGACATTGTCGATGATAGTACCGTCTGCCTTAGGATCCATGGTGTTCTTCAAGCGAACAGGGATGCCTGCGTACTTGGCTGGTTGAACGCAAGTAGGGTGGAGAATCTTAGCACCGAAGTATGCCAACTCGGCTGCTTCCTCGAAGTTCAACTGGCGTACAGCTTCTGTATGCTCTACCACACGAGGGTCGTTGTTGTGCATACCATCGATGTCTGTCCAAATCTGAATCTCCTCTGCAGGGAGGGCTGCACCGATGAGGGAAGCTGTATAGTCGCTACCACCACGCTGCAAGTTATCTACCTCACCGTAAGCATTGCGGCAGATGAAGCCTTGTGTGATATAGATTTGATAACCTTGGTTCTGCTCCATGATAGCAGCAAGCTTCTCCTTGATGTACTGTGGGTCTGGCTCTGCGTTCTTGTCGGTACGCATAAAGTCTAATGCGCTGAGCAATACAGCCTTTATACCTTGTTCGTTCAAGTAGTTTACAACCATGTTGGTGCTCATAACCTCGCCCTGGGCCACGATGCTCTTCTCCTCGAAAGAAGTGAAGAGATCCTTGGTGAAGGAGCGGAGATAGTCGAACTCACCATGCAAGAACTCACGTGTGGTTTTCTTCATCTCGTCGGTAGAGTAGAGTTCCTCTACGTGCTGCATGTATTTCTTCTCCAAGTTGTTGATTACCTCGTTGGCACCTTCTGGGTTCTTCTTGTAGAGATAGTCAGAAATCTCAACGAGAGAGTTGGTTGTACCACTCATGGCAGAAAGCACAACGAATGTTGGCTCGCCTGATTCTGTAATCAAAGAGGCTACTCCCTTCATGCGCTCTGGTGAGCCTACGGATGTACCTCCGAATTTCATTACCTTCATAGTCGTAATATTTTATAATTAATAATTCTTAATTGAATTTAGTTCTCCTCTCCATCTTCTGTGAGGTCGATGTGATTGTATTCCTTGGTTACGTCGTGTAATTCGCCATCTTTGCAGCGATACACGATGCCGGGGAACTTGTCGAGCATCGGAATGTTGTGGGTCGTCATCACAACGGCTGTGCCTTGTTTGGTGATGTCTTTGAGAAGACTCACGATGTTGCTGGCTGTCTCTGGGTCGAGATTGCCAGTAGGCTCATCGGCGATGATCACCTTTGGATTGTTGAGTAGGGCACGAGCGATGGCTATGCGCTGCTGCTCTCCTCCAGACAACTCGTGAGGCATCTTGTCGATTTTCTCTATCATGCCTACCTCGTTGAGCACTTCCTCGATGCGCTTGTTGATGTCGTCTTTCTTTTTCCAACCAGTAGCCTTGAGCACAAACTCGAAGTTTTTGCGCACGGTGCGGTCGTGGAGCAACTGGAAGTCTTGGAAAATGATGCCAAGCTCTTTGCGTAACGCAGGAATTTCCTTGCGCTTGATAACCTTGAGGTCGCGTCCAAGAATCTCGGCTTTCTCTGTCTCTCCCTCTACGAGGTCCAATTCGCAGTACAAGGTTTTCAGAAGAGAACTCTTTCCTGAGCCGACCTTGCCAATCAAGTAGGTGAACTCTCCTTCGTCAACATGGAAGTTGACATCCTTGAGCACGCACTTGTCTGCTTGGTATATGCTTACTTTCTGATAATCTATTAGCATTATTTCTGTTCTTTATTATTTCATTTCTCCTTTGCTCTTGGCTACTCGGCGCTTCTTGTCCCAGTCCGGGTCGTGGCGCAGCTGTAGTTCCTTGGCAATATCTTCGATTCTCAATCCCTTGCTAGTGAGCAATACGATGAGGTGGTAGAGAAGGTCGGAAGATTCGTAAACGAGTTTCTCATCATTGCCGTTGGTAGCTTCGATGATGGTTTCAACTGCTTCTTCTCCAACCTTTTGTGCCATTTTGTTGACACCTTTCTTGAAGAGACTTGTTGTGTAGCTACCCTCAGGCATTTCCTCGTGACGCTTGTCGATGAAGTCTTGAAGCTCAGAGAGGAAGAGGATAGGATTCAACTCGTTCTCCTCGCCCCAGCAAGTGTCGGTACCTTTGTGGCAGGTAGGACCGTCTGGATGTACCTTAATTAATAAGGTGTCGTTGTCACAGTCGTTTTGGATGCTTACGAGATTCAAGAAGTTGCCAGAAGTTTCCCCCTTGGTCCAAAGACAGTTGCGTGAGCGGCTCCAAAATGTAACTTTCTTGGTCTCTATCGTCTTATCGTATGCTTCCTTGTTCATGAATCCCAACATGAGGACGTTCTTGGTAATGGCATCCTGGATGATGGCAGGAACAAGTCCGCCCATTTTCTCGAAATCTATTTCCATTTTATTGAATGTTTAATTATAGAGTGTCGAATTCTTCACTCTTCGTTCTTCACTTTTTATTTATATTCTAACATTAATTCCCTCTTCTTTCAAATATTGCTTGAGGTCGGGGATGGCAATCTCGCCGAAGTGGAATACACTGGCTGCAAGTGCCGCATCGGCTTTTCCTAGTGTGAAGGCATCACGGAAATGCTCCATCTTGCCTGCGCCTCCCGATGCTATGATAGGGATGCTCACTTCATCTGCCAAACGAGCCAAGGCTTCATTGGCAAATCCTTGCTTCACGCCGTCATGGTCCATGCTCGTAAAGAGAATCTCGCCAGCACCTCGGTCGGCCACTTCCTTTGCCCAGTCGAAGAGTCCAAGCTCCGCTCTTTCTCTGCCACCCTTGACGTAGCAATGCCATCCATCGGCATCTAGTCGAGCATCGATGGCACAGACGCAAACTTGCGAGCCATAATGGTTGGCAATCTCACTGATGAGTTCGGGATGTCGGATAGCAGCACTGTTGATGCTCACTTTGTCGGCACCTGCATTGAGCAAGCGATCTACATCCTTCAACTCGTTGATGCCACCGCCTACCGTAAATGGGATATTGATTTCGGCAGCCACACGAGTTACCATGTCGGTAAAGGTCTTGCGCTCCTCAAAGCTAGCCGTGATGTCGAGAAAGACAAGTTCGTCGGCTCCTGCATCGCTATAGGCTTTACCCAGTTCCACAGGGTCGCCTGCGCTACGGAGGTTGACGAAGTTGGTGCCTTTCACCGTCTCGCCATTCTTCACGTCGAGACAAGGAACGATTCGCTTTGCCAAGCCTTTGCTTCTATTTAATTCTTTCATTTTACTTTCTTATTAAAAAAGTTCTTCCACCTGAATCTTGCCCTCATAGAAAGCCTTGCCAAAGACTACAGCTGGGATGCCTGCAGCATCTAGTGCCTTGATGTCTTGGTTGCAAGATACGCCGCCTGATGCTATCAAGTGGAGGTGAGGGTAGGCTGCCATGATTTCTTTGTAAAGTTCGATGGCAGGACCTTGAAGCGTGCCGTCCTTGCTGATTTCTGTGCAGAGAACGTTCTTCACACCTTTATCTATATACTGTTTCAAGAAAGGAAGAAGGTCTTCCGAAGAGTCCTCTTTCCAACCATTGATGGAGATCTTGCCATTTCTTACGTCTGCACCTAGAATCAATTTGTCGGCTCCGTATTTGTCCATCCATTGCATGAACAATTCGGGATGGGTAACAGCGATGCTGCCCACGGTAACCATTGATGCACCTGAGGCAAATGCCTTCTCGATGTCTTCCTCTGTCTTGATGCCGCCACCGAAATCCACCACAAGCGATGTCTCTGTGGTAATCGCTTTCAATACAGCATCATTGACGATATGCTTAGACTTTGCACCATCAAGATCGACTACATGGAGTCGCTTAAAGCCCAGTTGCTCAAACTGTTTGGCTACTTCGGCAGGATTGTCGTTATAGACCTTCTTCTGGTCGTAGTCGCCTTTGGTGAGGCGAACGCACTGACCATTGATGAGGTCGATGGCTGGTATGAGTTCTATTTTCATTGATCTAATTTTCTGTTGGTTGTGTTATAAGTCCAAGAAATTTCTCAAGATTTGTTCCCCTACCTTTCCGCTTTTTTCTGGGTGGAATTGGCAAGTATAGAAATTGTCTTTGTGTAAAGATGCACTGTAAGGGAGGATATAGTCGGCTGTAGCGATTGTCTCCTCGCAGAGTGGCACATAATAACTATGCACGAAGTAAGAGTAGGGATGAGATAAGCCCTTGTACAAGTCTGTTTTCAAGTTGTAAAGTTCGTTCCATCCCATGGCAGGCACCTTGTCTTCATGCTTCTGTGGCTTGAAACGTTTTACGTCAACATCAAAGATGCCAATGCAGTCGACATCGCCTTCCTCTGAATGACGGCAGAGCAACTGCTGTCCTACGCAAATGCCTAGGACTGGCTGAGTAAGATTTTTGATGACTTGGTCTAGTTGATGTGCCTTCAGGTATTCCATAGCTTCCTTTGCCTGCCCTTGTCCAGGGAAGAGCACACGATCAGCTTTCTGAAGCATTTCGGCATCATCGGTAAGAATAGGATTAATGCCCAAACGCTTCATGGCGTTCACTACAGAATAGATATTTCCTGCATTGTATTTTACGATTGCTACATCCATAACCTAACGTATTTCTAGTTTACAGATGCAAAGGTACGTATTTTCTTTCAATCAAAAGAAAATATTAGCAAAAAGATTACGAAATATGTGATATTTCTTTCAGATAGTAAGCGAAAATCGTATAAATATTCGCCTTTATCATCAGTAATGGCTTATTTTTCTTTATCTTCGCCATCGGCAGTCCTCAAAATGATGGAGGTCGCACCAATGGTGAAGAGTGTACCATCCTCGATGACACGCTTCTCTTTGTCGCCCAAAATCTCGTTATCGACAAAGGTTCCTGTATAGCTTGGACCATCACGAAGCACATACTTCAACTTGCCTTTCTTGTCACGGCTCACGTTGATGACGCAATGGTTCATATCGACACTTGGGTCAACGGTCTCAATAGGACAGTTGATGCCGCTGTTCTTCATGTATCGACCGATGATGTTGTCACCCATTTGGAGAGGGATGACCTGCTTGTATGCGAATACGTTCTCTATGACAACGATGGAGCCATAACCGTTTTCGTTGGCATTCTCGTCCAAGACCTCTTCCTTGCGGGTCTCACGAAGCTTGGATACACCCATACGAATGCCAAACTGCTTGTTGCAGTTAGGACACACAAATACGAGACTTTGACCAGCCTCGTATTTCTTCTCATCGAAAGTGATGTGATTATCACACTTAGGACAACGTACTCTTTTCATGCTTAATCTTTTACTTTGGTAATCCAACTGTCAGCGAAAACTTCGTTGTTTCTGAACTTGTTGAGTGCCTTATGAGCCTCATTCTCAGAACTATAGGAGCCGTAAACGACTTTCACGTTGGTAGGAGTAATCACTACCTTGGCATCTTTCAGACCCTTGGCTTGCAAGTCCTCTACGTAGCTGGCAGCGTTGCGCTTGGTAACACGGCTTGCCAAAACAATGCTATAATAAGGTTGGGCATTCTTTAGCTCGATCTGCTCCTTCAAGTCGTCTTTCTTCTCAGTGTTAACCTTGATGGCGTTGTTGCTCAGAGCCTCAGAAGAGAGACTGTTGGCGTTCTCGCCCTGGGTTACCATCTCCTTAGGCATGATTTTGGTCAACATGCCTGTGTCGATTCCGCTCGTCTGAACGTTTGGAGTCTTCAATGGGGTAGAGAGTGCGAAGAAGGCAATGAGGGCGATGCAGGCAGCAGCCAGATTGCGCAACCAGCTCTTCTTGATGAGGATAAACTCGGAGTTCTCCTCCTCGTTCTCATCGGTTATCTCTGCATCAAACACGGAGTTGACAGCGGTAGATGGTGTTTCTACCTGAGCAGTCTCTAGAGGCATCATAGGAGTGGTCTCGATAGATACTGTGTTGTTCTCCAAAGGAGCCAAAGTGCTGAGAGGAAGCATATTGACACCACCCAAACCATAGTAGTCTGGGGTCAAGATACCTGCCTCGCAAGGCTCGAAAGTGTAGTTGCCATCTTCGTTGAGAAACAAAGTTCCGATATTGTTGATTTCGTACTTTCCGTCGTTTTCAAGGTGCTGACGAATCTCAGCCACTTCTTCTGCGATGCGGTTGATAGCTTCTGGATAACTGATGTCGTAGGCCTCTACATAGGACAATGCCAAGAGGGAATCGTTCAACTTCAACTGTGGATTGAAGCCAACGGTTCTCAATGGTGGCAAAAACATGCTGTCTCTGTCATCATAACGGGCATCTACCTGATGAGCCATGAAGCCACCAAAGTCTGGTACTATCACACAGTCGTTGCTCAGAAGTAGGATTTCTATATGTCTTTCTAGTTCATTCACGAGTGCAAAGGTAGTGAAAATTCTGCAATCAGCCAATTATTTTAAGGAAAAAAAATACTTGAACCGATAAATAATTGAAAAAGTTTTGTCGTATAAGAGAAAAGTGCTATCTTTGCAGTAGAGAAAGTCGCACATCTTGCTAAATGGCTCCGTGGACTAGCTCTATATATAAATAATGTATAACAATATGATAAGCAAATTTTCAGATATTCTTGGGATGATCGGAGAATGTAGGAAGTATGCCTGGATGTTGTTGATGATTGGCACGCTCACCTTTGTCGTGGGATGTGGCAAGAAGACACAAGCCGCCGATGCTCCTCAAGAAGACAAGCATGCTAAGCAACTGTTGCAAGGCATCTGGCTGAACGAAGATGACGAGGATGTCGCTTTCAGAGTCTTGGGTGATACCATTTATTATCCTGATTCTTCTAGCCAACCGGTCGCTTTTGCCGTCTATGCCGATACCTTGGTGATGAGGGGCGCAAGCGATGTGAGGTATTCCATCGTCAAGTTGGCTGCCCATCTCTTCGAGTTCAAGAACCAAAGTGGGGATCTCATCAAGTTGGTCAAGACTGCGGATAAGTCTTACTTGCGCTCTTTTGAGCACCAAAAGAATGTGGAGTTGAACCAGAAGACTCTCATCAAGCGTGATACGATCGTCAGCCATGGCGATGACAAGTACCATCTGTATGTTCAGGTGAATCCTACTTCCTATAAGGTGTATCTGAGTTCGATGAACGATGATGGGGTTCAGGTGGATGAGGTCTATTATGACAATATAGTCAACTTGAATGTTTTCCATGGCGCACAGAAACTCTTCTCCAGGGATTTCAAGAAGCAAGACTTCAGCAAGAACGTTCCTGCGGCATTCTTGGAGCAGGCGGTGTTCAGCGACTTGGTCTTTGAGGAGATTGATTCGGCTGGCATCCATTACTTGGCAATCTTGGCTCAACCGAATAGTTCCATCAGTTATCAGGTGAGAGTAACCATCTCCTTTGCGGGTCACTTGAAGATTGAGACAGTAGGAGAATAGAATGAATTTCAAGAAATATATGAGTCATTCGATGGTGTGATGATTCCATAAAAAACCTCGTGAGGCAAATGAGCTTCACGAGGTTTTTTGTTATCTATGGGTGTCTCTTTCGAGAAGTGGTTGCCCTCAATCGTTTAGTTGAGGAAGCCTAGCAAGGCTCCTGCTGCTACTGCCGATCCGATGACTCCAGCCACGTTCGGTCCCATGGCGTGCATGAGGAGGAAGTTGTGGCGGTCGTATTCCAAACCTAGGTTGTTGGAGATACGGGCACTCATAGGCACGGCACTTACACCGGCGTTTCCAATGAGCGGGTTGAGTTTCTTTCCCTTAGGCAAGAAGAGGTTCATCAACTTGACGAAGAGAATGCCGCTGGCTGAGGCAATGACGAATGCCAAGGCTCCAAGGGCGAATATCTTGATAGTGTTGAGGGTCAAGAACTCTGATGCCTGTGTAGAGCAACCTACGGTCAAACCGAGCAGCATCACCACGATGTCGTTCAGGCTGCTGCCTGCTGTCTTGGCAAGTCGGGTGGTCTTTCCACTTTCCTTCAGAAGGTTGCCAAAGAAGAGCATACCAAGCAATGGCAAACCAGATGGCACGATGAAGGTGGTGAGCAACAAGCCGATGATAGGGAAGAGAATCTTCTCGGTCTGTGATACTTGGCGTGCTGGCTTCATCTTGATGACACGCTCCTTCTTGGTGGTCAAGAGACGCATCAATGGTGGCTGAATCACTGGTACCAATGCCATGTAGGAGTAGGCACAAACGGCGATGGCTCCCATCAGGTTAGGGCTCAACTTGCTACTGAGGAAGATGGCGGTAGGACCATCGGCACCACCGATAATGGCGATACCAGCTGCCTGGTTCGGCTCAAAGCCCAAGGCAAGGGCAATCATGTAAGCTCCGAAGATACCAAACTGGGCTGCGGCTCCGATGAGAATCAACTTCGGGTTGCTGATGAGTGCCGAGAAGTCGGTCATCGCACCGATTCCGAGAAAGACAAGTGGGGGATACCAACCTTGTTTCACGCCTTGGTAGAAGATGTTGGGCACGGAGTTGTCTTCGTAAAGACCGATTTCCAGTCCTGCGTCGGCACGGAAGGGGATGTTGCCAAGGATGATTCCCAGTCCGATAGGCACCAAGAGGAGCGGTTCGAAGTCTTTCTTTATGGCGAGCCAGATGAAGATGCCTCCCACCAATATCATGATGAGGTTTCCTGCCGTGGCGTTGGCGAAGCCCGTATAGGTCAGGAACTCATAGAAGTTCTGTATGATGAAATCCATAAGCTTGATTATTTAATGGTTACTAAGGTGTCGCCCTCCAATACGGCATCACCCTTGTTTACATTGATGCTGGCGATGGTTCCGGCACTCTCTGCCTCGATGGTGTTTTGCATCTTCATGGCTTCGAGGATAACGACCGTGTCACCTACGTTCACCTTGTCGCCCACCTTTACCTTGATGTCATTGATGGTGCCAGGCAGTGGGGCAACGACAGGCTTGCCACTAGCGGCAGGTGCGCTCTTTGGAGCGGCATCGGCAGCAGGTGCAGAGGTAGAGCTATTGAATTCTTCACTCTTCACTCTTCGTTCTTCACTTCCTACTCCTCCTAGCTTCACCTTCTGTTTGCCAGCCTTGACAGGTTGTTTCATTTCTACCTCGAATGGGATGCCATTCACGGTCACGTTGGCGATATTGCCTTCTATATCTTGTATTTCGACCTCGTAATCGACGCCTTTTACTTTGTATTCGTACTTCATGATAAATTATAAATGATAAATGATAAATGGGCTTGCGCCCTTGATGCTATTGAATTCTTCACTCTTCGTTCTTCTCTTTTCACTCTTCGTTCTTCACTTAACATTGTTGAATCTCGGAGCGTTCCATCTCGTCTGCTTAGGCTTGATGGTGATGATGCCTGGTTCGATGTCGTGTACATCCTCCAGGTATTCTTTCAGGGCGAGCGAGATAACAGCCATGTAGATTTCCTTGTCGATACCCTTGGTGGTCAAGCCGTCCTTGAGCATCACGTTGGTCTTGTGTCCCAGTTCGGTTGTCACCTCTATCGTCTTTTTGCCCGTCCTATATAATAAGGTGGCGTGCTTCTCCGTGGCAGCAGCGATGCGTTGCTTGTGCTTCATGTAGGCACCGAAGAGCCAGAAGAAGATGAAGAGGAGGGCAAGACAAGAGAAGACGATCCCCATGGAGAGGATGGCGATGCCATAGCCGTGAGGGTCGGTCTTCTTGAGTATCTGTGGCTTGCTGAGTCCGGTGGCTTGTGGAAGATAGCCTGGGGTGACATCTGTCTCGTCACAAATGTTCCAAGTCTTGAGGTCACGGCTGAGAGCGTATGATTCGTTGGCTTTCAACCATGGGATGCTGATAGAGTCTATCAGATCTACAGCATTACCATCGTAGAGAGCGATCCAGTTGTTTTTTTCATGGAATGCATCTGCTATTTCCTTGAGAGGAACCAATCCGAGTTTCAGTTGGAAAGGTCCTGTACCTTCACTCAACCATCTGAAGTGTCCTTTTCCCTTAGGAAAACAGTCTGGGCATGTTTCTTCCGAATCTTCATGCCAGATATAGCGGTCGTAAATGATCACACTTTTCTTGCCAGCCAAGGTTGTGCGAGGCTCGTTGTTCGGCAGAGGACACATCAGCTTTCGCCGTTCTTCGGGCGACATCTTCTTGTCGAGCACTCTGCGGTCGGTGGTGAGAAACATGCCACGAACGTTGTAGGTGGTAAAGGAAGTGTTCGACAATTCCACCCAAGCCTTGTGCATTCCAAACTCATCCACGATACTTTTCTGGTTGTTTGTCATCACTTCCGTAATGCGGATGCTTTTGGCCCCTTGTGCCCAAGTGGACAAGGAGGCGACGACAAACAAGCTAAGTATAATTCCAAATTTCTTCATAAGCATACTTATTAATTAGGTTTGTAATATTCAGGTTGCTTTATGCAAAGATATGAAGAATTTTGAAATATTCCATCAAAAAAATGTGCAAAAAATCTTATATGTTCCACATTTTTATAGTTTTCAATATATTTTGGCTAAAAGTTAATAGATTGAAAGCAAAAAAAGTGTGCCATATCGGGATGACACACTTTCTTTTGATTTTCGGGAGGAGCATCCACTAAAATGAGATGCCTTTGCTGCTAGTACTCCTTGACGTTGCCGCCTTCCTCCGACCCAGTACTGGAAGAACCGCCTCCTGTAGATGAGCTACCGCCAGGGTTGCTGCTTCCACCGCCGCTAGGGGTCGTAGGGGTTGTGCCGCTATCGGAGCCTCCTGTGCTAGGCTTTTCCTCTGCGCCAGTCGAGGTGGAGGCTTTCTTGGTGTTAGCCTTTCTCACGCTGGCAGCACTGTTGAGGTTGGCACAGTTCAAGATACCCGTAGCACGTGCACGGAGCTTGACACCAGCGATGTTGGTGGCAGCGTTGAAAGCCTCCTCGGAGTCGGCGCCCTCCTTGTTCTTGATACCCACGGAGAAGATAGCCAAATTGTCGATCTTCACATTCTTGCCCTGAAGGAGCATCTCCTTGATGCACTTCACCATACCGGTCATCATACCCAGGCACATAGCCTCGGAGAATCCGGTGTTGTGCTCCTCCATGTGATGAGCGAGTGCTGCGAGATCTACGGTCTCATCTGCCACAGGATAAGCGAACCACTTGCCGCAGACAGAACTCTTCTTGTTCTTGTTCTGCATCAAAATAAACTTAATCATAAGACATTAAAAATTTTGAGTTAATTACTGCCGATTCCGCTCTCCGTCAAGGCTTTCGCCTTTCAGAAATTCTCTTTCCGGCGGCTACCTTTTCTGGAGAGCTTCATCGTGTAACCCTTTTGGATTACACTGCAAAGATACTACATTTCAGAAGGTCGTTTATACGATACCGTACGATGCTTGCTATAGCGTACTTTTTGAGGACATTCCTTATCTTTTTCACCTTCTTCCTTGTAGATTTCAGTGGTTCTTCTTATCGTATTCAGTCTCTCTCCTTATGGATATCCGAGGTAATCGACGATGAGTTTCACCTCACGTGAGGTGAAATACTTGGCAGTCTTTCGATAGCCCAGTTTTTGCAGTCCCTCTATCACTTCAGGTATTCTCTTCACCCACGCCATCAGATGGTTGACTGCAGTATGGCTGCTGTTGGCAGTAGGGAAGTAGAGCAGTGCAAGTTCCGACTTGCCGTATGCTCTGATTTTGATATTTTCTATCATATTTTTTTGTTTAAAGATTTATTATTTATGATTTGATATTTATTATTTCGTTATAACTATGCTACTTTTCCTCCGTAAGTATGGTACTTGGGAGGGGAAAGTAGGATAGTTAGACTCTGGGAGCAGATTTATAATATGCACCATGTCGCACAGGTGAGAGAATGCCGTATTGACTGCTGAACTTGCCTAGTATTCGATGGGCGGTTCGTTTTGAGACATTGAATGATTCCGCAATGCAGATAAAGTCCTTTGTCTTGATTTCACCAGCAGGTATCGCATTATAGAGTCGTAACTCTTCTGATGAGAGATTGATTCCCTTGTTGGCAAATGGATTCTCGCTTTCTTTGGCAAGAACTGAGTAAACACGTGCCGTGTGATTGACGAGGCAACCAACAATCTCCATGGCAATGTCGAAATCCTTGTCATCACAAACCAAGGCGTTCTCGTCATCGCTGAAGATGCCATCTTGCTTGTTCCACTCCGAGAGACGGCGTAGTGCAGTCAATATCATCGCATAGCGGAAGTTGGCGAGGGCAGTGCGGAAGATGAAAGCGTTCATGCCAATGCCATACATCTGAAATTGATCTACTAGAACTTCGCCGTATGTATCAAGAAATTTCTTCTGTTGAGCTTTGCTGAGTACAAATTGTATCGGATGTCCAACCCTCTGTTGCATGGCGTGGTAGAGTGGCAATAGTTCCTCGCCCATCTGCTTGTATGTATCCTCCAAAGGGTTGTCCGTCTGTGCGAAAACGTCATGGAACTCCACCTTTTCGTCGGGTAGCTCATAAAACTGGAATCTACTTCCTAGACCATTTTCGAATGTCGGAAACAGACTAGGCAGCTGTCCTGGTGTGCAGGTGATGCAGATGGATAGACGAGGAGACTCGATGTCGATGTGAATCTTGTCGCTTACTCTGTTCATCGATACTGGCTCATGATGGTATGCCTTGCGCATGAAGTCAGAATAGTTGCCGTAATCGGTGCCTGTCATTTGAGAAATGGTATCGGCTTCGGTCTCGTACATCATCCCCCAACCACCATTGGCATCGAGCGCACGATACACCGCGGCAGAGGAACTATTTCCTGGCATGAATGGGTCACGGAAGGCTGGTTCCTTGGGAGGAGTGCTGCGCTCACCTTTCTTCTTGCCCTTGTTATTGGCTTCGTAATCTGCCATTTCTTCCTCATATTTCGCTTTCTCGGCTTCATATTGTCGGCGCATCTCCATCTTTATCGGACGTGCCAACAACTTGCAGAAGGCTAGGTCGCCCTTGGCAGAGCCAGCCGTACCAAAGATAATGTTGAAGAGTGGGGCATAAACACGGCGACCATCATAGATGCCGTAAATGCCACTTTGCGCCTCTTCATTGCCATTGGCTCCACCCATCAATCCCGAGATCACGTTGAGTACGCCCAAAAGCATTTTGTCTCGACACACTACATCCTGGTGAACGTCAAAGATAGGAGAGAGAAACGTAGGCAAGTCTTCTATCTTGATCTTGTCTGAGAATGTGTAACCTGAGACTGGGCATGATGGAGAAGTGGAACCTTTTCCGTTATTTTGTGCCAAAAGTGCCAAAGTGCCACTTGGCATTTCATTATCCAAATTACCCAAAATAGTACTTTTTCCTATATTTTCTATACTTTTGGCACTTGGCAATATGGCATTATTGGCACTATTGTGGGAAAGAGACTGCTTCTGACTATGGTTGCTTTTAATCCTCTCCTTGGCGATTTCGCTGAGGTTGACACCTGCGTCTTTCGCCATCTTGAAGAATGTATTGATGGTGATTCCGTTGCCATTACCATTGCTGCTACCTTTGAGGCAACTGGTATATTTCTTGTCACACTCTGTGGCGTTGTAGTCTGCGTTCATCTGGCTCAGTTCGTGAAAGAATTCTCTTCCGTCTTCGCCTAGGCCATCAGCTAGGGAGAAACCGAGGCAGAGCCAGTTCTGGTAACCGCTTGTGATGTCGATGTGACGAGAGGCGATGATGTCGGCGATGCCTTTCACCTCTTTATATAGGTCACAGTCTGTCTCAATCGTTTGAGTATGGCTGGCCACATTCTGTCGGATTGCTTCGTACAGTTTCTCTGAATTTGCATCCTTTGGCATGGAATGCATGTTGGCGAATCCCTCCAAGTCGAAGTTGCTCAAAGTTTTGTCCTCTATGTTACTATTGCTCATATTGTTATCCTCCTTATTTTGAGAATGAATGTTTATTTTTTGAATATATTTATTCATCTTCTTGTCAATTTAGAATAAATTAAACATCTTGTTAATAACTAAATTGGCATCCCAGCATAGAAAGCATGCAGATGCCACGTTGGCAGGAGCCTTGTCAGCCTCCAATCCATATTTTTGGTAGAGGTAGTTGCAGATGGCTCGATACCACATCTCGTGAGAACCACGGCTTAGGTCGATGTGAGTCACCCACTTCACGCCATCTCCACGAGGACTGGTAAACATAAGGAGAGTCTCAAACGTTGGGTCGTTCTCCAACGTCTCTCTCACCTTCCAAATGTTTTCCTTTCCTCCGAGGTGGTCGAAGTCGAGGCACACCATCTGGCTATGTCGGATGAGTCCCTTGGCATTGCGATATTCGAAAGTACCGCTGAATGTGGCGAAGGGTAGGTGCTCAGCCTTGAAAGCCTTCTGTCGTTTCTCGTCTTTGACGCCTCTGAGCTGCTCCGTGATTTTCTTCATCTTCATGGAGTTCATCCATCGATATACATCGTAGAGGGTGGCTTCCTTCAGATAAGGTCGTTGCCCTGTAGCCTTGTTGATGCCAGGGGCAAAGAGGCTGAACCGGGCGTTGAGTGGCGACCAAGTCGCTTCTTCAAGTATGTTATCCTTTGTCGTCTCCATGTTCGCACGATTTAAATGTTTTTTTACTGGCTCTACTCATTTCCATTTGCTTTCTCTTGCGATAGGCAATGGCGAGTGGAGTGTGACTGTGGAGAAGGTAGTCGCTGACGACTTCTCCGATTGCTAATACCTTATTCATATTTTTATAGGGTATTTTGCGTAGCCTTGCACTTCTGGATAATATAGCCTACTTATGTTATTCATTTCCAGTACGGAGCCCGTGCTCAGGTTTTTGGCTGCTGACAGATATATAAAAAAGCAGCAGAAACTCCGTGAAGAAATTTCTGCTGCAAAAGTACAATGAGATATAAATTTTACTCTAGTTTTCTTATGTTTTGTTCTGTTTATTCACCTGTAATCCACTAAAATGTAATAAAAGTGAATCAATTAGGTGAATTACACCACTAATTTTATTTTAAAAAGGTATTGATTGATTTACACCAATTGTTTAACTTAGCCGAATATAGGTTATTATTATGTAGTATCTCCCAAAGAGGTTTTTTGCATGATAAATCTGATAGCAGTTTCTTGTTAACAAATTCTGCTGCTATTCTTGTAGTCTCAGTATTTGTATTTGTTGACTTTATTTTCTCAACAAAAGAATTAGTGATGATAATGTTGTTGTAAAATAGTGGACACATTTTTTTGACAAGTTCTACGTTCGCACTATTTATTTCCTCTTTGGAAGTAGCAAAATCTTTCATCTTTTCATCATCAAAGAATTGCGCAAATGCATAAATGATTTGTTTGTCGTTAAATGGATTGCCATTCTGATCTTTGAAATGGCCAAAGTGGTTGGCTGTGATGATGTCCTCAATAATTTGCTTACGATGTTCTTCATTGATTTTAATGCAAGGGCGGCTCACAATGTTTTCTTTTGGCATAGTTGTAGTGTTGGCATATTCGCTGCTACTTACATTATTTGTTTTGTCGTTTGATGTGATTTCATAAGCCAAATCTTTGTCAATTTGGGTTAGAAATCTATTGCCCAATGGTGTTATAACAATAGAATTAATAGCGCGTTCAAGCTTGAGGTAACCTCGTCCAATTAGAGGTGACCAAATTTGTTTTTTGTATACATCATTTGTTATGCCGAAAACATTCTTTGCTCCATTATTGTCTCTTGCAACTTTTAGAAGTAAGAACTGATCGTCAGTTATATTCTCTTTTTTGATTAATTTGCGAATAATGTAGTTGGCTTCGTCAGATAAGTCATCTAATATGGCTTTTCCGTTAGTTTTGATTTGTGCGGCATAGACTTCGCCTCCTTCAACGAAAGCTGCATATACCATATCTTTGTCTTTAAGTGACTTTAGTGCAGAATAGTATTGGGCATCAGTTAAACTATCGGGAGACTTTCCATGATCTTTGCCATCTGCAAGGTGTTGCAAGGTGAGATATTCTTTTGGAGTTAGTTGTTCTGTCATATTCTATTAAGTTTAATGTTTATGAATATCCTCTGCTGCCATGGTAACTTTTTGTTCTTCTGGCAGTTTGTAGGGATGCACACTTGTGGTAGTGGTAATGATGTCATCACCCAATACTGCTGCAATTTTTGCAATCGTAGCAATCGTAAGATTGTGAGTACCGCTCAACCATCTGCTTACCTCTGTCTCTGTTTTCCCAAGCGCCTTAGCCAGGTCTCGTTGCTTCATACCCAGTTCTGTCATTACGTCAAATATTCTGTTGGCAATAGCTACACAGAAATCCACCTGCTTGTTGGTTTCTGTGGGGGTCGTGTTGCGGATGGAATCCATTATTTTATTGGTCTTCATATTAGTCTTCCTCCTGATTATCTGTGTTTACTGAAAGTTCAAGTGGACCATTTAGATTTGTTCCCGAAATCGTTATCACTTGCTTGTTTTCGAGTTGTTTAATTTTAATATCAATTCTCTGTAATGTTTGCACGGCTTTATGAAGAGTTGGATCTTCTTGGTAGGTTTGTGAGTTCTTCAAACCACCATTTCCTAAGATCAAAATCTTATGATTTATATTGAGGCAATACAATCTCAAATTGCTCGTGTCAAAATGGGAGGGTAGAGCCATCACTCTATCTTTTCTTTTGCCTTCGTATCTGAAGTATCTGTCTTCTGCTCCGTTTGCCTTGATGATGTCGATGCGACGGATAAGGATTTGAATGTCATTCAGATATTTCTCCTTATAGGTAAGGAGAAACTTTTCAAATTCGGTATATTCTTCTCCCTCGAATCTTGGAGAGTAAAGGCTTACTTTCTCTCCACTTTCAAGCAATTCTAAGAATAAGTTTTGTTCCATTATCAATTGTTTTCTGCAAAAATAAACATAAAAGTTGAATGTTCCAAGAAAAATATAGAAAAACTTTACTTTTATGTTGATATTTCACGCTTTTCCATCATTTTTCAAGGCAAAATGCAGTTTTCCACTCTTTTCTTTGCCCATTCCGATTCTTTTTATTACTTTTGCAATTGTCATTCACGTAGGTTGTTGGCAAATGCGTTGCTGGCGGTAATCTCGTGATTGGCCTATCATAATAAGAAAGACGTTCAACTACGTTTTCTTCTGACTCATTGAAACCTAGGAAATTTCAATCATACACTCAGAGAAGATAGCGGTGGGCGTCTGCGCTTATCGTGTGTATATACGCGGCATAGGTGTGCCCTTTCCTTTCGAGGAGAGGGTGCAGCCTGTGCTATCATATATACTCCAACTGGCGTAGGCTTCTGTTGCTTCTTTCCCTTGGTGTATATGGTTTTCCTAGGACCTCAATGAGCAAGGGAAGTGCGAGTGATGGATTCCCTACGCCATTTCTGTTATATAGCCATCAGTCCTTTATATATAATAAAGGTGTAAAGTCAAAGAATAACTAAAATACATTTCCTTCGAGGGGGAGTCGGAAGGTATATTGATTTTACTACGCCTATGGAATCGACTCTTCACCCTATAGACACCAGTATATTGCTAGATAATTCCACCGATGCACTTACCATGGTAAATGCCATCAGGTACTTGTCTTCCTTGCCTTCCTGTCATACTATCAAGATAGCCACTGGTTATTGGGACATTCCTGGCACTGCTCTAGTTATGGATAGTTTGAAGGAGTTCTTGCTTCGTCCCCATGCCAAGGTTCAGTTGCTTATCGGTGCCGACCCAGTGGTGCGTGCCAATCAACTGAAGAATCCCTTGCACAAGGACGTAAAGTTCCCACAAGATTACATCAAGAGAGATGTTCGAGACTTGGAGGTGACCGATGAATATGTAGAGGTGGTACGATTGATCAAAGAGTATTGCCATACCACGGAAGAGAATAGCAAGTTGCAGATACGCATCTACAAGACGGATGAGGAAGGAAACGTACAGTTCTTTCATGCCAAGTCTTACATCTTCTTGGGGGATAACATCGCTAAGGGTATCGTAGGCAGCAGCAATTTTACTCGAAAGGGATTGGAGGGCAATTCCGAACTGAACTACTTGGAGTGGAACAATGCCATCGTGACTGCTACTCCGAATGCTAATTCTGTGACCAAGGGACACAACTTTTGGTTTGACGAGAAATGGCAGATGGCTACCTCATGGAATCAATACTTCTTGGAAGAGATACTGAATGGCTCTAAGATAGATATGGAAGCAGGGAAAGAGGTGAAGCTAGAGGATGAGCTAGAAGACAAGCCGCTCACCCCATACGAACTCTATATCAAGTTGCTCAACTATAAGTTTGGAGACATCATCGACTTGAATCAGCAACAACTCATCGAGAGCTACTTGCCGAAACGATTCAATCCATTAGACTACCAGATACAGGCAGTGAAGCAATGCTTTGCCATTATGCATGAACACGGAGGCTTTATGCTCGCTGATGTGGTGGGCTTAGGAAAGACGATAGTCGGTACGCTCGTCATCAAACACTTCTTGACGATGCCTGATGAGGATGGAAGGGCAAGAAAAGTCTTGGTGATTACTCCACCAGCCATTCGCTCGGCTTGGGGGAATACGATGGAGAAGTTTGATGCCGAGACCGACAACAAGCTGTTGCCTTTTGTGGATTTCATTACCACTGGTAGCATCGGCAATCTTGTGGATGGTATCGACTCCGATACCGATGAGGATGGAAATGGTGACTTTGAATCTGAATTGAAGTTCAACAACTATGGGTTGATTCTCATAGACGAGAGCCATAAATTCCGTAATAGCCAGACCAATATGTATCAGGCACTCACCCGATTGGTGGGCGACATCGGTGTTTCATCTGGTTATTATCCTTATATCGGACTGCTATCGGCTACCCCTCAAAACAACCGTCCGTCTGATTTGCAGAATCAAATCTACCTCTTCGAGCGTAACCATAAGGACAGCACGCTCAAAAAGGCTAATGGAGGTAACTTGGAGGGATTTTTCTCGCAGGTCAACAAGGAGTACGACGAGTTGATTGCTACCCCAAAAGATGATGATGGCAACATCATCGAACTAAGCATGGAGGAGAAGAGACTTCGCCAAGACAAGTTGAAGGAGTTGTCGCAGAGAATACGTGATTGCGTGTTGGAAGATATATTGGTGCGTCGTACGAGAACGGACATCATCAAGTACTACCACGATCAGTTGACATTCCCAAGGATAAGTGGTCCTCATGCCTTGGAGTATAAGATGGAGGAGGGGCTTGCAACGCTCTTTGCCGATACGATGAACTTGATAGCGCCGAACGGCAACTTCAGGTTTGCCAATGATGGCAAGTATCTGGCGTACTATCGCTACCGTGCCATAGAGTTTTTGAATGATGAGGAATTGAAGGCTATCTACAAAGGTGGTAATATTGACCCGGATAGATTCTCACAGCAGTTGGCGAGAATCATGCAGATGAACTTGGTGAAACGATTGGAAAGTAGCTTTACTGCTTTCAAGACTTCACTTGCCAACTTGCGCCAATATACCCAAAACATGATAGATATGTGGGAGGCAAACGCCATCTTCATTTGTCCAGACATCAATGTGAATGCTGAGCTAGACAAGGAAAAACGTCTGGATAAGGAAGGACGTTTGTGTAACTTCGAGGAGTGTGTGGAAGACTTGCGTAAGAAAATAGTCCGACTGGATGAAAAGGGAAAGAATGACAAAGAACGTAATCGAGAGTTGACAAGAGAAGACTTTGACGAAAAATACATTACCTATTTGCGTCAGGACTTGGCTCTGATAGAGATGCTTTGCAAGAGATGGAATGCCTACAGCTATGACCCGAAGTTGGATGCGTTCAAGAGGAACTTGATGCCAGTATTGTTTGACAAGCAGAGAAATCCTGCCCAGAAATTGGTCGTGTTCAGTGAGGCGATAGATACAGTGGATACCATCAAACTAGCCATCGAGACCACCAATCGCAACATCAAGGTCTTGCCTATCACTGCTGCCAACCGAGATGAAATGGAAAATACCATAAGAGCCAACTTTGATGCCAACTATGATGGTGAGTGGAAGGACGACTATCAGGTGATTGTGACAACGGAGGTGCTTGCCGAAGGTGTCAACTTGCATCGTGCCAACTGCATCTTGAACTATGATACGCCTTGGAATGCCACCAGGTTGATGCAACGCATCGGTCGCGTCAACCGTATTGGTTCCACGGCAGAATATGTTTATGTCTATAACTTTATGCCTAGTGCGCAAGGAAATGCGCAGATACAGTTGGTGCAGAAAGCCTATACTAAATTGCAGTCGTTCCACACTCTCTTTGGCGAGGATAGCCAGATATTCACCGAGGACGAGGAGGTGATGCACTATGACCTCAATACACAGGTGAATGGAGAGGAGTCGCCTATGGAGAAATACATACATGAACTGAAAGCATACAAGCAAGAATATCCCCTTCGCTTCAAGCAGATAGTGGAGCAAGAAGAACATTTGGAAGTGGGAAGTGCGCTCCAAGAGGGAAGTAGCTATTTCTTGGTGCGTAATAAGAGGATAGCCGGTATGTTTGTGAAGGTGGGCTGCGACTTGAAACCTCACATCCTTTCGGGTGTTGAAATGTACCAAGAGTTCAAGTGCAATCCCGATGTAAAGGCTGGCAATCTGCCTGATGATTGGGGCAAGAGAAAAGCCAAGGCGGAATTGGTGGTCAACCAGGCTTTGGGTAAGATGGATATTCGACAGCGCAATTCAGACAAGGCTACACAAGCCAAGGAAATCATTCGTAAGATGATAGATAAGTTGACTTTGTCGCAAGAGTCGGTTTCTATCCTTGATGCAGCCTTCCAGTTTGTGGGCAAGGGAAATGTTGACATTATCAATAAGGTGATTGCCTTAGACAAAGAACTGCATAGTGGGATGTCTCTGTTTGAGATGACCCAGCAAGAAGTGGATGACATATTGAAGTTTCAGATACAGAAGATAGTGGCTCATGTGCAGCAGCGTTATGGCAAGGCAGAGGTTTATTTAGCTCTCAGTAAATAACATATTAATCAAAGAATGAGACAATGGCAGAATTGAAGGAATACTTTCAGCAGAAATACCAAGGAAGAGATTCTTTTTTGGAAAATGTGATATATCCTGTTTTTGGAGAAGATAAGTTTGAGGAAGGATATGATGTGTCCTTGTTGGACGATTATCCAGACTTGGTGGATGTAGCAAAGAGTACAGGCATAGCGTCTGTGTTGAGAATCGGCACGATACGGATGCCATTCAATCCTATCTCTATCTTTGACATCACAGTGTCGAGCCACGTGTTGATGAACAGGAATCGGGTGGGTATCCAGCAACTCATTCGTCGTATCATGCCTACATTCTCCAGTGCCTTTATGATATTCCATTACAAGGATGCAGATCATTGGGATTGGCGATTTACTTTCTGTAGCAAGGCGAAGAATGATGAGGTTTCCGACAAGAAGCGATTCACTTTTATGTTGGGACCCAACCAGTCGTGTCGTACAGTGGCAGAAAACTTCGAGAAACTATTGGATAAGAAAGGTGATTTACGCTTGAAGGACATAGAGCAAGCCTTTGACGTAGAGGCTCTGTCGGACGAGTTCTTTTCCAAGTACAAGGAGCATTATGAGCGTTTTGTGGAGTATGTCACAGGCAAGCGTTTCGTCAAGAGTGGAAGCAAATGGAAGGAGAAGAAGATACATGAGCCTCATGCGGATATGTATCCTGCTTTTGGCAAGAACGACAAGCTGGTGAGAGATTATGTGAAGAAACTATTGGGGCGTATCGTCTTTCTTCATTTCTTGCAGAAGAAGGGATGGATGGGTGTGCCAAAGGACAAGCAATGGGGTGAGGGAGACTCTCAGTTTATGTTGCATCTGTATGAGCGGAGCAGCGAGGAACAGCAGGATGACTTCTTGGACGAGGTCTTGGAACCGCTCTTTTCTGATGCCTTGGACACGGATCGCAAACAAGAGGGCGATTTGTTCGATACCAAGGTTTCCTTGAAAAATGGCAGTATCGTCAAAATTCCATATCTGAATGGAGGCTTGTTCGAACGCGACTTCTTGGATGAAATACCAACGCGTTTTCCTAAGGAATATTTTGCAGATTTGCTCAACTTCTTGTATCAGTACAACTTTACGATTGACGAGAACGACCCTGATGATGCACAAGTGGGAGTTGACCCAGAGATGTTGGGACGCATCTTCGAGAATCTTTTGGAGGATAACAAGGACAAGGGAGCGTTCTATACTCCGAAAGAGATCGTGAGATATATGTGCCGTCAGTCTTTGGTGGCTTATCTCTGCACTGATATTTCTGATGGTGAGACCAGCAAGCAGATAGAGAACTTTGTCAAGACTTACGATGTTGAGCTGTTGGGAGGTCGAGACTCAGAACTTTCGCATCGTGTGGATGAGGCTTTGCGCCAGGTAAAAATCTGCGACCCAGCCATCGGATCGGGTGCATTTCCTATGGGGTTGTTGAAAGAACTCTTTCTCTGTCGTGGAGCGATAGAATGTTTTGATGATGCGGCAGAAATCAAACGACATATCATTCAGCAAAATATCTATGGTGTAGATTATGAGAAGGGTGCCGTTGACATTGCTCGTCTTCGTTTCTGGCTGTCTTTGGTCGTAGATGAGAAAGAGCCGCATACTTTGCCAAACCTTGATTTCAAGATTATGCAGGGCAATTCTTTGTTTGAGTGGTATGGGGGGGTTGACTTGCGTGGGGTGGTTGGAACTGCTGGTGCACTGACGTTCTCAGACAATTCCGCTACTCGTACTTTTATACGCAAGTGGTTGCAGGAATACTATGTTGAAGAGGAACATTCGAAGAGAATCAAACTGCGTGCCAAGATAGACGGAGCAGTAAAGCAACTGTTGGTTTCCAATAACCCTGGTTTGGAAGGCAAGTTGGATGATATTGATATTTCCAGCAATAAAGCCTTCTTCTTGTGGCATACTTGGTTTAATGATGTTTTCTGCCGTATGGATGGCAATGGCGGTTTCGATATTGTAATAGGAAATCCTCCTTATGGGGCAAAACTGGATGAGCAAGAAAAGAAAGTGCTCAAGTCGATGTACGTGACCACACAGACCATCAAAAACGTTAGCAAGCTGCTAGTCCAGAAAGGTTCGATGGATACCTATACGATGTTCATCGAATTGGCTTACAACATATTGAGAAAGAATGGCTGTATGTCGATGATTGTCCCTATATCTCTAACTTCAAGCGACTCGTTGCAGGGAGTGCATAGAATATTGAAAGAGAAGTGTGATGACGTGCATATTTCTTCTTATGCCGTGCGTCCTCAGCCAGTCTTCAAGTATGCAATGGTAAACACTTCCATCTTGTCTTTCCGAAAAACAGGAAAGCCTTGCCATGGTATTTATTCTACCAAGATGTATCGTAAGGGAAGGGACTTCAATCTGCAATATCTTGTAGATCATTTGCAGTTCGTGGAAGTGAAGGACTATCTCCTTTTCGGACGTATTCCTAAGATTGGTTCAGAGATTGAGAAGTCTATCTTGGGTAAGTTGTGGGGATGTGACAAACTGAAGAAGTATGTGGTAAATGAGGGTGAACCGATTTACTATCGATTTGCAGGTGGAAGATACTTCAAGGTTGTGACTAATTACTCTAATGGTTCTTCTGCAGAAAGAGCGATTTTCTTTTCAGAGAAATATGCTAATGTTATAGGATGTATTCTTAGCAGTAATCTTTCTTTCTGGTATTATCAAATATATTCAGATAATTTGAATTGGAAGAGTTGCGAGATAGAGAATACTCCTATACCTCCTTTGACAGATGATGTCATTGAACGATTGAATGAGTTGTATAATGAGTACTTGGAGGATATAGAGAAGAATGCCAACAAGAGGAATACGTCTGAAGGGTCCAGCTATACCGTAGATACATTCAAGGAGTACAAGATAGGAAAGTCAAAGCCAATCATCGACCGAATAGATGATGTCATTTGTCCTCTTTATGGCTTGACACAAGAGGAGACTGAATTCATCAAGAATTATGAGATAGAGTTTAGACTTTCAGGAGAGGATGAGTAGTATCTGTACTCTTTTATGCGGTAAATAGCATCCGTACAGTTCGAAATATATTCCGCAAACAAAAGTTAATGCCCGAAAATACCGCCCGAAATATTTGCCGTTGTCGGATATTTGCCGTATTTTTACAGATGCATAATATTGTGCGAAACTTTAAATTCCCAGATTTATGGCGGAATATGTTAATCCACGTGTCGATTGGGCGTTCAAACGCATCTTCGGCAGTGACGACACCAAGGAGTGTCTCATCACGTTCCTCAACGGAGTATTTGAGGACGAGTTTGTAATCAAGGACGTGAAGCATCTGAAAACAGAGCAGACACGTCATCAAAAGCGAGAGCGAGGAGTCATCTTCGATGTGGCGTGCGAGACCGATGATGGGCGACACGTCATTGTGGAGATGCAGAAGAAGGAGCTGCGCTACTTCGTGGATCGTGCCTCTACTACTCCTCGAAGGCGATAGTGGAGTAAGCCAAGCCTGGCGAGTGGGACTTCCATCTGACACCAGTCTATACCGTGTGCTTCATGGACTTTATCGCCGAGACTGGCATCCCTTGCCAGTTCAGAACCGACATTGGCTTGGGATTGCTCGAAGAGGAAGATTCCTAAGACAAAGAACCTCGCAAGGGTAAAGTCACTAAGGCTAAGGCTTGGAAGCTTTCGGGCTTGCGATATGGCTTCGAGAAGATGAGAGTGGTGTTCTTGCAGCTACCCCTCTTCGAGAAGAAGGAGCCAGAGTGTATGGAAATATTTGATTGTTGGATTTACGTATTGAACAATATGGAGCATTTGAAAGAAATACCATTCTTGGACAAGTACCCCGTCTTCCGAAAGTTGGCGGCGATAGGCGACCTCCAGAAGCTTACTCCCGAGGAGCGAGAGTATTACGAGGAGGATGTCAAAATCATGCGTGACCTCTATGCCACTGACAAGTGGGAGAAAGAGAAGAGACGCATGGAGAGAGAAAAAATGCGCATGGAGATGGAGAAAATGCGCATGGAGATGGAGAAGGCTGTAACTGAAGGTGAAGCAAGGGGTGAAGCAAGGGGTGAAGCAAGAGGTAAAAACAAGGAGAAGCTTGCTATAGCCCAAAAGCTTCTATCCTTGGAGTTGCCACTCTCACAAATCATAAAAGCGATAGGCTTGACACAAGAGCAAATCCAAGGCTTGCAAAAATAAAAAGACAAGATTGAAGACAACAAATAAGAAAAGGACATCGGGTATCTAGCCCAATGTCCTTTTTTAATATCTTCTATATCCTGATGCGGATATTTGTCATCATCAATCTCTATCATCCGCAGAAGAATAGCACGACAATCTGTGCCGAGAATATTCTGAGGAACATGCTCAATGGATATACCGTGGAGTAACCTACGGCTGGAGCCTCCTTAGAGCATGAGGCGTTGGCATAAGCCAAGGCTGGAGGGTCGGTGTAGGTACCTGCTATCATACCCATGATGGTGAAGTAATTGAACTTATACTTCAAGCGAGCTATCGTTCCGATGATGAGGATAGGGATGATGGTGATGAGGAAACCCGTATATACGTACTTGATTCCATCGCCTTGTGCCACCGTCTCCCAGAACCCGGCACCAGCCTTGATTCCCACACTCGCCAGGAAGAGCACCAGTCCTATCTCTCGTAACATCATGTTGGCTGAGGTTGTCGTATAGGTGACCAACTTGAAGTGGTAGCCGAAGCGACCTATTAGGATGGCGATGATCAATGGACCACCAGCGATACCCAACTTCAATGGCACTGGCATGCCTGGGATGGCGAATGGAAGGCTACCGAAGATGATACCTACCATGATGCCGATGAAGATGGTGGCGATGTTTGGTGCATCCAAACGCTTGATGGAGTTACCCATCATCTCTGCCACACGATTTACGTTCTCCTCAGGACCTACTACCAAGATTCTATCACCTACATGGAAGTGGTGGTTTCTGCCTGCGAAGATGTCCATGCCCTGTCGAGAGATGCGAGTTACATTGACGCCATACACGCTGGAGAAGTGCATCTTGCCCAAGGTCTTACCGTTCATCTCTGGTCGAGTAACGATGATTCGCTTGCTCACGAAGTGCTGAACCTCGTCTTTCTCACGATCCCATTCAGCCTCTATCTCAGGACCGATGAAGGCCTTGATAGCCTCTGCGTCGGCTTCTGCACATACCACCAAGAGCTCGTCGCCTACCTCGAAGGTGGTCTTGCTGTTAGGAATGCTCACCTCGCCCTTGTGGAGGAGTCGGGAGCAAACGATGTCACGGTTCAAGAACTCTGAAACCTCACGCAAGGTTCTGCCAGCGATATAGGCGTTCTCCACACGAAGGTGCATGTTGTGAGCCTTGGCATGTGGGTTGGCTGCGTCTTCCTCGTTCAACTTCTCTTCCTCCTCGGCAGTGTTCACCTTGCAGATGTACTTGATGAGGATGGTGGCACCGATGATGCCAACCACACCGAGAGGGTAGGCGCAAGCATAACCATTGGCGATGCTAGGAGCACCATTGGGGAATACACTGAGTAAAGCCTCATTGGCTGCACCAAGACCTGGGGTGTTGGTGACGGCACCATAGAGAGTACCCACCATCATTGGAAGGTTGTTGGGGTTGCTTGTGTCGAAGAAGAGGTAGTAGCATGCGAACATCACGCACACGTTGAGGAAGATGGCTGCCGTAGAGAGCAAGTTGAGCGTTATGCCGCCCTTCTTGAAACTCTCGAAGAAGCCTGGTCCTACCTGAAGACCAATCATGAAGACAAACAGAATCAATCCGAAGTCTTGCACAAAGGTCAGAATTTCTTTAGGAGCAGTAAACCCTACGTGTCCCGCGAGGATTCCTGCAAAAAGTACGAAGGTAACTCCCAGGGAGATGCCTCCGATTTTGATTTTACCCAAATACACACCCACGGCTATCACGATCGCATAGAGTAGGGCGATGTGTGCCACCGATTCTGTATTGGTAAAAAGGTTGATAATCCAATCCATTAATATTGTAGTTAAGTTGTAGATTTTTAGGGTGTAGATATAACTGAAAATTCGAGGACATCACCAAGAGGATGCCCTCGAACTTCCTATTTTGTTCTTATCTCTATGTCTTCCTGAGAAGCCGGAGATAAGTTTTCAGTCATCTCGATTACTTCTCGATAGCTGCTACACCTGGCAATACCTTACCCTCGATAGCCTCAAGAAGAGCACCACCACCTGTAGAGATGTAAGATACCTGGTCTGCCAAGCCGAACTTGTTGATACAAGCTACAGAGTCACCACCACCGATGAGTGAGAATGCACCCTCCTTAGTAGCCTCAGCGATAGCATCAGCGATAGCCTTAGAACCACCAGCGAAGTTGTCGAACTCGAATACACCTGCAGGACCGTTCCAGAGGATAGTCTTAGCACCCTTGATGGCAGCTGCGAAAGCCTTGCGAGTCTCAGGACCTGCGTCCATACCCTCCCAACCGTCAGGGATGTTGTTAGATGGGCAAACCTGAGTATTGCAGTCGTTCTTGAAGTCATCACCGCAGATAGAGTCTGTGCCGAGTACGAGGTTTACACCGTTCTCCTTAGCCTTCTTGATTACGTCGAGAGCTACGTCGAGCTTGTCATCCTCGCAGATAGACATACCGATCTTGCCACCGAGAGCCTTAGAGAATGTATAAGTCATACCACCGCAGAGAATCAGGTTGTCAACCTTAGTCAACAGGTTCTCGATGATACCGATCTTGGTAGAAACCTTAGAACCACCCATGATAGCTGTGAATGGGCGCTTGATGTTGCCGAGAACTGCGTCAACAGCCTTAACCTCTTTCTCCATCAAGAAGCCGAGCATCTTGTGATCCTTGTCGAAAGAATCAGCGATGACAGCTGTAGAAGCGTGCTTGCGGTGAGCTGTACCGAATGCGTCCATTACATATACGTCAGCGTAAGAAGCCAACTTAGCAGCAAACTTCTTCTGACGCTCCTTCATCTCAGCCTTAGCAGCATCGAATTCTGGAGTACCCTTCTCAACGCCAACTGGCTTGCCTTCCTCTTCTGGATAGAAGCGGAGGTTCTCGAGCAAGAGAGCCTCACCTGGCTTCAAGGCAGCTGCCTCAGCATCAGCGTTACCGCAGTCCTTAGCGAACTTAACGTCTACGCCGAGAGCGTCTGATACGTTCTTAACAATCTGAGAGAGAGAAAGCTCTGGTTTAACCTTGCCCTTTGGCTTACCCATGTGGCTCATCATGATGAGCGCACCGCCGTCTGCGAGTACCTTCTTCAAAGTAGGGAGGGCACCACGGATACGAGTGTCGTCAGTTACATTACCATTCTCATCCAATGGCACGTTGAAATCAACGCGTACGATTGCCTTGTGACCGGCAAAGTTAAAATCTTCAATTTTCATTTTACCTAAATTTTATTTTAGTTGTTATTACTTATATTCCCTATTGCTAAGATACTGCACAACTTCGCTTCGGATGGGCTTTAGGGGAGCTTGCCTTGGCTGGTTATGATTGTCCTGCTGAAACTGTAGGCAAAAATAGCAATTTTATTTGATACTGCCAAATTATTGCATACGTTTTATCAAAATTTTGCGCTATTCGTTATCAATCTGTAATATCGAGTTTGCAATTCTGTGAATGAAGTGCTGTTATTCGACTTATGTTTGCCGATTATTTGTACTTTTTCAGATATTCGTCTGCTCTCGTGTCTCCCAGCTCCTTGGCTTTCTCCAAGTTCTTCTTGCCTTCTGCCTTGTTGTTAGACTCGCATTGCATGATGCCGAGCAAGAGATAGCCATCGGCATACTCTGGGGCGAGGGTGATGCAAGCTTGTGCAGCCTTCATACCTTCTTCGTATCGCTTGACACGAAGGTCGAGACTTGCCCATTCGGCAAAATAGGTAGGCTCCTTAGGGTTCAGGTAGCAGGCACGGGCGATGTCGAGCAAAGCCTGTTGCCATTGGCGTACCTTCATCTCGCACTGATAGCGAGTGTAGAAGAAGGTAGGGGCGACAGGGCGTGCGATGCTGTCATACTGGTTGTAGTCGGCGATAGCCTCACGATACTTGGCTTGCGACTCTAGGAAACGGGCACGTGCCAATATGTAAGGTGCCGCATTGTTGGTTTTTGTGCCTACCGATACGGCACTGTCGAGGAGTACCTTGATTTCGGTCTCAGGTGCCTTCAACTGTACCTTGGATTGTGCTGCCTCAAACCATACCTCTCCACTGTTCATCGGGGTCTTGGTTAAGCCCATGAAGAGATCGTAAGCCTTCTGGTAGTCTTTCTTCAGGTAGAAGCTCTGTGCCTCCTGGTGCTTGTAGAGTGGCTCTGCCTTGATGGCGTAAGCGGCTTGTGATTCTGCTATCGCCTTATCGACGTTCCATGCAGGATAGATGGAGTCGCCTTGGTATATCACCTTCTGGTAGATGATGTCGGCATAGTTGGAGTGAGCCTCGTCCTTGGCTGTTGACTTCTTGATGGATTCTTGCATCAGTTGGTCTGCCTCTGCATATTGCTGCTTGTTGGCGAGGAGGAATGCTTTCTCCTTGTAACCAAAGGCGGAGGTAGGGAACTTACCGATAAACTCGTTAGCATACTTCATGTATTCGTCGCCTGTCTTCTGTCCCTTGTTCAGTGTCATCATCGTGATGGCATCCGTCTCCTTGTCAGGCAAGGCGGTGCGGATTCCACTCTCACGGAGTGCTGCATCGAGGGAAGAGAGTCCTGTGACTTTGAGCTGATTGGCGAAGTTGGCGTCAATGGCGGTCACGGAACCATTGTTGTGCATCAAGGCGATGACTTGTCCGTCCTTGTTGACGAAAGGGCAACCTACGGCGTTGTCAGGGGCGGAGTTTGAGAAGATGTAGTAGTTGTAGGAGGTGTTGAACTTCTCTACGCTGCTGATTTCTTCTTCCTGGTAGGCTGGCTTCTTAATAGAATAAGGTACGAGCCAAACTTTGCTTCCTGCTGCGCTCTCCTTGTTGGCGATAGGTGCTGCGATGGTCTTGCTATCGACTCTAAACTTGGCTACGTCGTATAGCTCGTCAGCTCCCATGATGGCATCTACTTCCATCGATTTGCCGGTGGCATCTACCACGGTAGCCTTCACGGCACCGATGAATGGTTTGAAGGTGCTGATGGCGGTACCCTTGTTGTCGATAAACACGCCTTGTGTAGCGGCGATGATGCCTCCCTCTTTATTGAAAGTGGTGAGCGTGAATACACTTTTGGCAACCTTCTGTACGGGGCTTGGTTGCGCAAGGATGGATGATACACCGATCATCAATCCCGTCATTGTTATATATAACTTTTTCATATTCCTCTTGTTAGAGGGCATTATTTTTGCCCTATTTGTTCTTGAGCAATTCCTTGGCATTGGCAAGTGCTGCATCGGTGACATCGCTTCCACTCAGCATCTGTGCGATTTCCTGTACTCGCTCTTCTGGTGTCAGTTCCGTCATACGGCTGATGGTTCCTTCTTCCGTCTCTTCCTTGAGCACCTTGTAGTGATGGCTACCCAGTGCGGCGATCTGAGGAAGGTGGGTGATGGAGAGCACTTGGCGCTCGTGGTTGCCCATTTCTACCATGATGTTCGCCATCTTCTCGGCTATCTTTCCACTTACACCTGTGTCGATCTCATCGAAGATGATGGTAGGCAACTTGACGGCTCCGCTGATCATGGCTTTCAATGAGAGCATGACACGAGCAATCTCTCCTCCTGATGCCACTTGGGTGATAGGTTGGAGTGGGGTGCTCTTGTTGGCACTAAAGAGGAAACTTACCTTGTCGGCTCCATCGTGGCTCAGAGATTTTTGAGTCAAGTCGATGCTGAAACGTACATTTGGTATGCCGAGTGGAACCAGGCGTTGCTTCATCTCTTCTTCTACTTTCTTGGCTGACTTCTCACGAATCGTTGTCAATGTATGTGCTTCTTTTTCTGCTTGTTGACGTAATTCGTTCACTTTCTGCTCCAACTCTTCTACGTCCTCATCGCTATTGTCTATGTGGGAGAGTTGCTCTTTCAACTTCTCTCGGATGCCGATGAGTTCCTCTAGGTTTTGGACGTGGAACTTTTGTTGAAGTGAGTTGAGCGTGTCGAGTCGGGAATTGATTTCATCGAGTCGGGCAGGATCGAAATCTACATGATCTACGAGTCCATTTACCTCTTGGGCAATGTCCTTGAGTTCGATGTAGCTGGAGTGCATTCTCTCGGTTAGCTCGTTGACTTCCGGATATACTTCTTGGATGTCTTGAAGTTGCTCGGCAGCCTCCTTCAATTTCTCCAAGATACTTCCCTCGTCTCCCGACAAGTTGTTGTCTGCTTGGTATAGGGCAGTCTTGATGTCTTCGGAGTGGCTGAGTGTCTCATACTCTTGCTCCAACTGCTCCTGTTCGTCTTCCACAAGCTTCGCCTCCTCTAGCTCCTTGAACTGGAAGCGAAGGAAATCCTCGTTCTCACGATTCTTCTCGATTTCTTCCTTGAGCTTTGCAAGTTGCTCATGGGCTTTCTTGTAGGCTTGGTAGGCGGCTTGGTAAGATTTGAGTTGCTTGCTGTCGCCTGCTATGATATCTACCACGTTGAGTTGGAAGTCTTCTTTCTGCAAAAGAAGATTTTTGTGCTGGGAGTGGATATCTACAAGTTGTTCGCCTAGCTCTCTCATCTTGGTCAATGAGACGGGCGTGTCGTTGATGAAGGCACGGCTCTTGCCTGATGCCGTCAACTCTCTTCGGATGATGGTGTCAGGCAAATCTTCGTCGATGTCATTGTCGATGAAGAACTGCTGCATATCATATCGAGATAAGTCGAAATGCGCCTCGATGACACATCTGTCTCTGTCCATCTTGATGGATTTGCTATCGGCACGATTGCCTAGCAGCAAACCGATGGCACCTAGGATGATGCTCTTACCGGCTCCCGTCTCACCCGTGATGACGGAGAAACCTGGATACATCTTGATGTTTAACTCGTCGATGAGCGTGAAGTTCTTGATATATAGTTGCTTGAGCATGATTGTTTCAATTATTACTTTGATTCGAAATGCGTCTTTCGGGGAGAGGTTTCCTTGGAAAGAAGCCTTTCTACTCCTTGATCTTATCCCATGCGTTGTTTTGGGATGGATTGATGGAGAAGAGGAGTTCGTAAATGGTCTCTTTCTCCTTTTGTGTGCCTTTTCCCTTGTAGATGTTGGCTAGCTCGTCTTTCTTGTAGTCGGTCCAAATCTGTGGCAAGAGGCTGAGCGGTTTGTTCTCCCTCGCTTTCTTGAGGTTTTCCTCCAGGGTGGTTGTAATCTCCGTCCTGCCACGCTCGGCATTGTTTGCCATCTCGTCAAGTCCTTTGCGGTAATAATCGTATTGGAGTTGGCGGAAGGGTTGCATGGCTCCGTCCAGATAGTCGGCTATCAGCGCATATCGGTTGCGGTTGTTGTCGAAGGCTTTCCATCCGGGAAAGTCCAGGTTCTGGGCATTGTTGGTGAGGTTCATGCAACGTTGCAAGACATCTTCGCCTCCCATGGGGGAGAACGTGTCCAAGTCTATGCCGATGATGAGATAGGCATAGTAGGCGAAGAGGGCAGCAAGCTGGTTGTCTAACGTCTCCTCGTTGAACTCCAGTTGGTCGAATTGAGCGAACTTGAAAGTGAAGCTTTCGTCCACATTATTATATATAGTGGTCGTATAGGCCGAATTATATACCGGGCGGTTGGCTTGGATGAGTGCTTTGCAAGTGAAGATGTTCTGGTCTTTGTCATACTTGCCCACGGTCAAGTTGAAGTTGCAGTTGATGCGCTCGTTCTTCTGAAAGTGCAAGCTGGTCCATTGTCTTTCGTTGACAAATCGCTCCAAGGTCTGCTGCAGGTTTTCGAACACGGAGTTGTCCGTGCCCGAAATCTGAGCATGGTTGATGGTAATCTTTGCTTGCAACTCTTGTGCTGCGAGAGGATTACCACAGACGAGCCAACTCGTCAATGATATCACGAGCCACTTCAGTCTTTGGCTTCTTTTCATATTCTTTCTTTCCGTTTTCCGAAATGATAGTTATCTTGTTCTCATCGGTACCGAAAGTGGTGCCAGGGTTGCGTGTGGAGTTGAGCACGATGAAGTTGGCATTCTTCTTCTTACGCTTCTTCTCGGCGTTCATCTCCTCGTCATTGGTCTCTAAGGCGAAGGCAACGATGCTCTGGTCTTCCATCTTGGCTTTGCCAAGGGCGGCGGCGATGTCGTGGGTAGGGACGAGGCGAAGTTCCAAGTCATCCTTCTCACGCTTGATTTTTTTATCGGCTACACTCGCTGGACGGAAGTCGGCAACGGCTGCGCAAAGGATGGCTGCGTCCATCTTCTGGCTCGATGTTTGGCTTTCACTATTCGTGTCGCTTTCGCCATTCACCTCGCTTTCGCCATTCACCTCACTTTCGTTAACGCCTTTCCCCGTAAATGCTTGTACGGCAGCTTGGTACATCTCCTCACAACTTTCCACGTCAATGCGGTGGATGCCATTGCTGCAAGTGAGTGATACCGGACCAGCGATAAGAGTAACCTCGGCACCACGGCGATAGCATTCCTCGGCGAGGGCAAAGCCCATCTTGCCTGAAGAATAATTGCCGATGAAGCGCACTGGGTCTATCTTCTCGTAGGTAGGGCCAGCCGTAACGAGTATCTTCTTGCCCGTCAAGTCTTTTACTTCGAAGTATTTGTCGAGGTAATCGACGATGACCTCTGGTTCTTCCATGCGTCCCTTGCCCTCAAGTCCACTTGCCAAGAAGCCTGTAGCTGGTTCCACGATGAGATTGCCATACTCCTTCAACTTCGCCATATTGGCTTGTGTGGAAGGATGCTTATACATGTCGAGGTCCATGGCTGGTGCAATGAAGACTGGAGCCTTCATCGATAAGTAGGTGGTGATGAGCATATTGTCAGCGATGCCATTAGCCATCTTGCCCATCGTAGAGGCGGTGCAAGGGGCAATGAGCATAGCATCTGCCCATAGACCTAAATCCACATGAGAATTCCACGTGCCATCGCGCTGCGAGAAGAACTCGCTCACTACAGGCTTGTGGGTCAAGGCGGAGAGGGTGATAGGGGTAATGAACTCCTTTCCTGCTGGTGTGATAACCACCTGCACCTCTGCGCCTCGCTTGATGAGTCCTCGTATGATAAGGCATGCCTTGTAGGCGGCAATGGAGCCGGTGATGCCCAATACGATTTTCTTTCCTTTTAACATGATAGTCGTTTCGTTGTCTTATAAAACTCCTAACTTATAATATGGTTCGTTCGAATGGATATGTTCGAACGAACTTACTTTCCCATTCGCTTGTTGAACTCACGGAGACGGATGCGAGTGAGCACTTGCTTGGTGTTGTTGGTGAAGTCGCTGCCCAATACCCATGTAAAGTAACCAGGGTCCTTGGTCAAGATTTCTGCCACGTCCCAACCTTTATATTTACCGAAGTTGAACACTTCGTGCTTGCGTGGTTCGCCTTTCTCGTCGAGGAGTACATTGCCTTGCGCATCCTTCATCTCTTGCCAAACGATGCGACCTGCGAAATCCACGTTGTCGTTCTGCTTGGAGAAAGCAGCCAACTCGTCCATGTCGTTGTGGAGCACACGATCTGGCTCTTCTTGTACGCCTGGGGCATACTTGTCGAGCTCGCCCATCAATACACGATAGGTAGCCTCGGTGTCTTGGTCGGCACGGTGAGCCTCGAAGTCTTCCTCCATCTTTCTGCCACAGAAGAACTTATAGGCTGCGGCAAGGTTGCGGCGCTCCATCTTCATGAAAATGGTCTGCGCATCGATGAGACGACATTTTGAGAAGTCGAAGTCGATGCCGGCACGGAGAAATTCCTCGGCAAGCATAGGTACGTCGAAGTGATTGGAGTTATAACCGGCAAAGTCGCAACCCGAAAAATCTTGGTTGAGGGTAGGGGCCAGTTCCTTGAATGTAGGAGCATCCTTCACGTCCTCATTGCTGATGCCCGTCAACTCTACCACCTCTTGTGGGATAGTCTTGCCAGGGTTGACGTAAAGGTTCTTGCGAACTTCTGATCCGTCTGTGTTTACCTTGATGTATGACATCTGTATGATGCGGTCTTTTACAAGGTCAAGACCTGTTGTCTCTAGGTCGAAGACGATCAGAGGCTTCTTGAGATTCAATTTCATTCTAGTTGGTTTTGGGGAGATGTTTCCGAGCATCTTTGGAGAGACTCGGAAACATCTATGTTATAATCTTTAGTCGTTGAGCAACATAGGCATGAGCAACATCAGTACATCCTCGTTCTCTGGCTGCTCGGCAGGGATGATGACACCAGCACGGCTAGGGTCGGCGAGCTGGAATACCACCTGGTCGCTTGTCAAGTTGTTGAGAATCTCCTGCAAGCTGCTTCCCTTGAAACCGATGCTCATGTTGGTACCTGCATTCTCGCAGATGAGTTGCTCCTTGGCAGATGTAGCGAAGTCCACATCCTCAGAAGATACCTCCATATGGCTTCCGTCGATGCGGAGGCGTACCAACTGGCTGCTCTCGCTAGCGAATGGCATCACACGGCGAAGGGCGCTCAAGAGTGCCTTTCTATCTACGGTCACTTCGTTAGGGTTGCTAGGGATGACGGAGTTGTAGTTAGGGTAACGTCCCTCGTAGAGTACGCAACGCAAGGTGCCATCGGCAAAGAGAATCTCGGCGCTCTTGTCATCAAACTTGATGGTGACGTCGCCTTCCTCTCTAGAGAGGATGTTCTTCAAGAGGGTAGCTGGCTTCTTTGGAAGGTCGAAGGCAGCTGGGGTGTCGCTCTTGATGGAGAAGTTCTTGTTGCGTACCAACTTATGTCCATCGCTGGCTACGATGTTGAGTGCGTCGGCAGTCAAGTCGAAGTAGATGCCGTTCATCACTGGACGCAACTGGTCGTTAGCGGTAGCGAAGATGGAGCGAGAGATGTTGTCGATGAGAATGGCAGCATCGATGGTTACCGTGTGGGCAGCATCGTTAACTCCCTGTGCGTGAGGATATTCCTCTGCGCTCTGTGCAGTGAAGTTGTAGAGACCGTTCTGGTAAGAAATCTTGATGGCGAAAGTATCGTCGGTATCGATGTCGAAGCTAAGTGGTTGCTCAGGCAATTCCTTCAAAGCATCGAGGATGACGCGGTTAGGGATGCAGAACTCGCCCTCGCCCTCGTTCTCTGTGAGTTCGACACTAGACTTGATGATGTTGTCGCTATCGCTGGCTGTGATAGTCATCTCACCATTGGCAACTTGGAATAGGAAGCAGTCGAGGATAGGCAGAGAGTTCTTTCCGCCGATAACCTTGGCAAGCATGTTGAGTTTACTGCTAAGTGCAGTAGATGATACTGTAAATCTCATGAGTATTTCTTTTTAAATTATTATCTGTCTGTTTCTTGTTTTCTGGTTCATTGTGAAGCACAAGTGCGCAAATTGAATTGGCATTTGGCCGATTATGAGTACAAAAATACAAAAAAACTTGCTTACAGACAAAAAAATCAGAGAAATGTTTTAGTTTTTGAACTATTTTTAGTAATTTCGCAGTCGGAAAGGACAAAATACTTCTTTTTTCCGTTGCTACATTTCCTTCGGGAAATGTTTTCGGATGGGGTCGTGTTATGGGAAAGTCCTATTTGTCCTATTCACATGAATCAATCATACAGCAACATCTTTTTAAATAGAAATATATGGAATTACAAGGAAAGGTAATTGCCGTTTTACCTGAAAGAAGCGGTGTCTCTGCTAGAGGCGAGTGGAAAGCTCAGTCGTTCGTTATCGAAACACATGAGCAGTATCCTAAGAAGTTATGTTTTGATGTGTTTGGTGCTGACCGTCTGGCTCAGTTCAACATACAGAGTGGTGAAGAAATTTTGGTGTCTTTCGACCTTGACGCTCATGAGTACAATGGTCGTTGGTTCAATAGTGTTCGTGCTTGGAATATCCAGCGTGTAGATCCTAACGCCGTAGCTGGTGCTATGGGTGGTATGCAGCCTGGTTCTCCATTCCCTCCAATGGGTGCTCCTGTAGCTGGTTCCGCTCCTGCTCAGCCTGCCGCTCCTGCTGGTGGCGCTACAGTTCCATTCCCTCCTGCTCAGCCTGCTGGTGCAGCTCCTGCCGCTGAGGGTGGTAGTGCGGATGACTTACCATTCTAAGTTTTTTAAGGAAGGTTTTCCTTAAGAGCTTTCTTTTCGAGAAATGAATTTTGGTTGTGGCTAGTGATAAGCTTTGGCTTTTCACTAGCCATTTTTTCTTGCTTCGAAGAATCTTTTGCCTGCTACGAAGAAGAGGATGACGCTGCACGCATTCTCTATCGCCACCATCCAGAAGGTGGCATTGTAGTCGAAGTGCTCGGCTACCACTCCGCCCAACAAGCATCCGATGCCGAATCCTAGGTCCCATCCCGTCAAGATGCTGCTATTGGCGGTGCCTCGCTGGTCGTGGCGAGCCACATTGATAAACATGTTGAGGAAGGCTGGGTAGAGGTGTCCGTTCCCTAATCCGATGCAGGCTGCCGAGAGATAGTAGGCTATCGGATGATGCCATGCCACAAAGAGGATGAATCCTACCAAGGATAGGCACATTCCTTCGGCTGCATTCTGCGTCAACTTACCTTCTTTCAGTGCTTTACGTCCTTGCAAGCGAGATGTGAAGAGTCCGATGGAGAGGATGGCGAAGTAGGTGCCCGTGCCTCCCGTGATGCCTAGCTCCTCCTTGCTATAGATGGCGAGATAGTTGCTCAATACGCCCCAGCAGAAGCCGAACATGGCGATGTTGATGGCGAGCAACCATGCCCTGGTTAAGAAGAAGCGGTCGAGAGAGATTTTCTCCTTGTTCTTGATGATTTCCTTCTCCGGCAAACGGATGGTGCTGGCGATGATCACCGAGGCGATGGCAACGATGAAGGCTATCCAGAAGAGCACCATATAACTGCCCACGATGTCGTGTAGGTAGATGCCGATGGAAGGGGCGATCGCCATGGCGAAGTTGTTGCTTAGACCATAGAGCCCCACACCCTCGTTGCGGTGACTAGAGGGGAGCACGTCGATGGCACAAGTGCTGTTGGCTACCGTCACCGCCCCGAAGGGACCACCATGCAGGGTGCGGCAGATGGCAAACATCAGGATGGTGCTGGCGGCGATGTATCCCGCGAAGAAGATAGCGAAACCACATAGGCAAACCATCAATACCTTCTTGCGTGAGAAACTATCCACCACATAGCCGCTGAATGGACGGATGATGAGGGCTGCCACCGTATAACCGCTCAACACGATGCCGATGGTATCCTTTGTCGCCCCGAAAGTCTCGCTCAGATAGAGTGGGAGGAGTGGGGTGAGGAGGTAGAAGGCGAAGTACAACAAGAAGTTGGTGGTCATCACCTTCACATAGTTTGCATTCCAAAGTTTCTCTTGGTTCTCTGACATTGCTTAATAGTTTTTATTTTTCTCCTTCGAGCCAAGCGTCAATCAATCTTCTGGCGATGGATAGCTTTTCGGGAAGGATAGGGAGATTGTCCTTGCTGAACCATTTGCCACGTGACAATTCTTCTTTCTGTAGATGAATCTCGCCATCCACATAGTCGGCGGTGAAGCCGATCATCAAGCCACTTGGATAAGGCCAAGGCTGTGAGCCAAAGTATTTCAAGTTGGTGATGGTTAGACCGGTCTCTTCCATCACCTCACGGTGTACGGCTTCCTCCAAACTCTCGCCAGTCTCCACGAATCCTGCCACCAAGCTATCGAAGTTGCCCTTGAAGTTGCGGGCGTGGACGAGCAATACCTCATCGCCCTTATGGATGAGCACGATGATGGCAGTGGCGAGGGATGGCCATACCGACTTGCCGCAGTTGGTGCATTTCTTGCTGATGTCGGTTGACATTTCCATCGGAGCGCCACATACACCACAGAAGTGGGTGTTCTGGTCCCAGTAGTTCAGCTCCTGGCACTTACCGGCCTTCTGGTAAAGTTCGGGTGTGAGCTTATAATAGCTAGGGCGCAGACCGCACATCTCATACTTAGGGTTGTCGGTGACGGGTTGGGGGATGGTGAAGGTTTTCACCTCCGTACTGTCTTCCATCGGAGTGATGTTGAGAATGTGGGTCCAAGGCTTGGTCTCGATGGGGCATTCCTCGCTACATGGAATCGTATAGGTTCCGTCTTCTTTCTTTTCTAGCAAGAGGTCGGTCTTGCAAAATATAAACCAGTATTTCATTTCTCTGAGAATTAGTCATTACTTACTTCTTCGTGGCATTCTTGAAGAGGAGTTGGAAGTCTCTCTCAGCCGCAGGCTCCACCCATTCCTCAGGAACAAACTTCCAGTTGTTGTTGGCTTTCGCCTCGACGGTCCCCATTTTCTCAATCTCCTCCATGAGATAATATCTTTGGTCTTTTTCACTTCGATAGATGATTCTGCTTTCGAGACTATCCTTTGGAATGCCGGCACCACGAGTGAGCAACTCGCCACCGCCATTGCCACGATAACTATTCACCGCCACGGTGTACCACTTCTTCTCATCGAAAGGCGCTCCATTGCTCATGCGTAAAATCTTTACCTTCTCGCCATTGGGCTTGGTGACATCCACCTCATAGTCGATGCCAGCGGCACTATCAAAGTTGAAGGAGAAGTTCTTGAAGCCCAAGCGCTGCTGGTCGCCGTAGGTCTTCTCGTCGAGTAACAAGAGATGGTCGTCAGCACTCTTCATCGTGTTCGCCCAGAGGTCGTAGCTCATCTCCAGGTGCTTGCGGATTTCCTCGCCCGTGAGTCGCATCACGTAGAGACCATTCTCATATTTGTAGAGGTTGAACATGTCGCTCACACGGATAGGACCCTCCTTGATGACGGCATCCATCTGCAATGGGGCATTGAAGGCAATGTCGGCATGGGTGATCTGAAGCATCAAGTTGAGGATGAAGTCGTTGAAGGCGCTGCTGCCGAAGAATGACTCACGGCTGTAGATGGTGTTCTTGAAGGTGCCTATCTGCTTGCTCACGTACTGATCGACCTCGTCCATCTGAGGCTTGAAGGTAGCCATGAACTTCTCGTCTATCGGACAATCTGTCACATCGGCTATCTTGCCATGTACTGACTTGTGCTGTACGATGTGGGCGGTCTTGCCGTTCACCTTGTGCTCGTCGATAGTGATGGTAATCTCTGCGTCTGCCACGCTGATGGCATTGTTGGCAGGGTCGAGGCATACCACCTGCTGACCCGCTTCATTGGTGAGGGTATCGCTATGGCGAGTGTGATCGTGTCCGAAGAGCACCAAGTCGAAGCCTGGCACTTCCTTTGCCACACGCTCCGATGCATCCTCCTCATACTCAGCGGTTTTGATGCCGCCATCCTTGCCGCTATGGAAGAGACCGATGATCACGTCTGGGTCTTCGTTGTCCTTGATGTATTTCACCCATTTCTTGGCACTCGTCACCATGTTCTCGAAGCTCAATCCGCTCCAAAGGTTCTGTGTCAACCAGTTGGGGATGGCTGGGGTCAGCATGCCGAGCACTGCCACCTTCACGCCCTCACGCTCTAGGATGATGTAAGGTTTCACGTAAGGCTTGCCGGTCTTCGTTTCGATGATGTTGGCACCGAGCACCGGACAGTTGAGTTCCTTGACCCATTTGTCGTAAACGGCATGTCCCGTTTCAACATCGTGATTACCAAAGGTTTGTGCGTCATACTTCAAGTAGTTGACCACATCTGCCGCCACGTTGCGTTTGTCGGTGGCGATGTAGTTGTAATAGTAGCAAGTTGGCTGACCTTGCAGGATGTCGCCGTTCTCCAACAAGATCAGGTTGTCCTTGTAGCTCAGTCTGAGGGAGTCCACGTAGGAGGACACACGAGCTAGGGAGCCAGCCTTTGGCTTGCGGTTGATGAAGTCGTAAGGGAAGAACGAACCGTGTACGTCGCTCGTCTCGATGACTCTCAACTTGACAGTTTTTTGTTTTGCTATCATTGCGTTAGGGTTTAGAGAAAGCGCAAGAAGGAGCGCTGCCATCATTTGTTTCATGTTTTATTTCCTTTCTATTATATGATTTGAGTTTCGCGTGTACAAGAAGTTAAGGAGTTAATGGGAGTTACCGCTCCCTATGACTTCAAACACTTGCGAAGTTCAGTTAAATTTTATTCTTTATATATATAATAAGGTGTGACGCCATCTTTCGATGAGGCGTGTCTCATCTTTGTCAGCCTTCGGAAAAGTCATCTCTTCTTATGCTTCATTTTTGTCAGCCTAGGACGAAGTTGCGCCTTTCGAATGCAAAATTACAAAAAAGAAATGAATACGGCATACTTTTTGTTGGAGAAATATCAAAAACAATAAAAAATGGAGGAATAAATACTATGGCATTTGTAGATTATTACAAGATTCTCGGTGTTGACAAGAACATCCCTCAGAAGGATGTGAGAGCTGCTTACCGTAAGCGTGCAAAGCAGTTCCATCCCGACTTGCATCCTAACGACCCGAAAGCGAAGGCGAAGTTCCAAGCCCTCAACGAGGCGTATGATGTGATTTCCGACCCGGACAAGAGAGCTAAATACGACCAGTATGGTGAACAGTGGAAGAATGCCCAGGCTTACGAACAGGCGGGCGGTGGCTTTGGCGGTTTCGGCGGTGCTGGCGGCAATCCTTTCGAGGGATTCGACTTCAGTAGTTTCGGTTCGGGAGGCAGTGGTTTCAGCAGCTTCTTCGAGAATCTCTTTGGAGGTAGAGGACGCAGCGCTGGCGGCAATGCTGGTGGTGGTTTCTCTGGATTCTCTGGCTTCGGAGGCGGTGCTGGTGGCGCTGGCTTCGGTGCTGGTGCTGAATATGGCACGGGTGGCTGCGGTGGTTGTGGCGGTCAAGGCACTCGTCAGAGCAATGGCGAGATGAACATGAACGTCAACCTCGATATGTACACCGCCTTGCTCGGTGGCGAGGGTATTGTCAAACTCAGCAATGGCACGAAAATCAAGTTGAAAATCAAACCTGAGACGCAGAACGGCACCAAGGTGCGTGTGCGTGGCAAGGGCTATGACCGAGGCGATGGCACCTTCGGCGACTTGATTATCACGTACAATGTGAAGTTGCCTACGGGGTTGAATGAAAAGCAAAAGGAACTCTTAAAACAAATGAAGGAAGCCAACTAGGCTTCCTTCATTTGTTTTATTCTGTTGTGACCTTCGCCATGTTGAAAGCGGAAATCTTGCCGCTAGGAGAAACTGTGGCGTTAATCTTATAGTTGTTCTGCGTCTTGCTGCCATCTGTCTTATCGACATCTTGGCGAGCGGTAAACTGCACTTGGAACTCATACTCTTGGTCGCCCACTTCTCTCTTCTTTACCTTGTAGTCGTTGTTAAGATGCCAGTTCATGTTGCTCACATCTTCCTTGTAGAGCTTGTGCATGAAGGTGACAACGTCCGACTTGGTGGCAGAAGTCTTGCCGAGGAGTGAGGAGAGGATGTCCTCGCAAGTAGCTGTCAATCCGTCCTCATTGCGAGAGTTGATGCTCTGGAAGAACTGGCGGAAGAGTCCGCTGATCACTTGGCTCTCTTCTGGCTGCACCTCGCTGCTCTTGATCTTCTGAAGAGCTTCCTCTGCCTCTTCGATATGGGAGCCATCGGCGTGGGCATCTAGGTATGCCTGGTAGCCATCCACGGTGTTGTCCTTCAGAGCCATCTGCCAGTCGATGGAGTCGATTTTGTTCCAAACCTCCTGCTTGTGAGGAGAGTTTGGATATTTCTGTAGGTATGCCTCCAGGGCTTCCTTCGAACCGCTTACGAGAGCGTTGGTCCAGTCTTGGTCCACTTGCTGGAGCATATTGAGATGCGCCATAATGGAGTCTCGGTGAGCCTCGTCGGCCTCCTTGTAGGTGTCAAGATAGCTTTGAAGCACCATCGGGTCGCTGCTCTGCATAGCATATTCGTAAGCCTCTTGCTCCTTGTTTCTGTTGGCGCTGTCGTAGAAGTAGTACATCACTCCGCAAACGAGAACGGCAAAGATGAAGGAGACGATAAGGATGGAGCGGCTGCCCTTCTTCTTTTTCTCCTCACCTTGAGGAGAGGCGTTTCCATTTCCTCCGTAAGTATTCCCTGCATTGGCTCCAATGGGCGGTGGAGTTGGGGCTCCGCTCAGTCGAGTGGTCGATTGAGGAGTGGGAGGTATAGTAGAAGCTTGGCTCTGTGAAGTCGATGCTTGCGAATAAGCCGTGCCTTGCGAATAAGCTGATGCTTGGGATGCTGCGGTCGGAGGAATAGGTGGTTGAGAGGTGTAGGTAGGGCGATGGCAGTTAGGGCACATCTCCTGGTCCTTGAAATACACTTCGCCACAATTAGGGCATTTGGTTACCTTTCCCGCAATCTCCACGCCGCAGCTAGGACAAACGGGTGCTTTGTCGCTAATCTGATGTCCGCACTCAGGACATTTTATAATTGCCATAAAATGAATTTTTAATTATAATTGAAAATGTTGTTTCTAGTGTATGATGAAGGAATGCTTTTGACCCTTCGAGATGCGATAGTATTCGGGGGCTAGAATGGCATCCGTAAGTGAATGTCAATGTCCGAGTTGATTATCGATGTCGGAATCTGATCTCTCGGAGCCGGTGCTTTCCCATGAATCGGCTTTTATCGACATAGCCGTTCACGCCGTTGAGCCTTCCCTTTCCGGTGTATTGCCACATCTCGAAGTCCCTGCCGTCTCGGAGCACGGGCTCACGCTTGGTGTATTGCGCTATCATGAGCTTGTAGCTGTCGAGCTTGCCCAACAGGTAGTTGTCGTAGAAGTTGGCGCCAGTATAGATGAGTGGCTTCTGCTTGTAAGCTTTCTCCACGAGGTGTAGGAACTTGAAGAGGGAGTCGCAGAACTCCTCCGTGCCCATTCCGCTCTTGGTCTCCACGTCGATCATGGGCAAGAGATCTTGGTCGCCTGGCCGGCATTGCGCCATAAAGTTGGCGAGTTGTGTCTCCTGGGGGATGCGGGCACGATAGAAGTGGTAGGAGCCCACCTTGAGTCCGTATCGATGCGCCAGGTCGATGTTCTGTTTGTATTTGCTATCCACGTTGTTGCCGCCCTCGGTAGCCTTCAGATAGACGTATGCCATCTTGGAGTTGTCGCCCACGGTCTCCCAGAACACGTTGCCCTGGTAGTGGCTGAGGTCGATGCCATGCACGTGCTGGCAAGTGTCCTCGCATTGTACCTGTGCGTGGATGCCGAGCGTGGTAAATAGTGTCAATATAGTGATGATGATTTGCTTCATAAATGCAAAGTTACGAAAAACGTCTGACATTTCTGCCAGACGCTCTCTTTTTTTATATATATTTAAATTTCATGTCATATAAATTATTCCTCTATCTCAGATAGCGACTTGAAGAAGCTATTGAGAAAGTTGCAAGTGGTCTCTATCGGCGCATATCCGAAGTATCTCATGCTGCGGCGGAGGTTCTTTCGCATCGTGCCACCGGTGGTATGCACGAAGCCCACTTGCGACTCCTGGAACTTGATGTCCTCCATGTCCTTGATGTTATAATATAGAGAGCGTACGGTGAGCTTGCTGGCTCCTCGTTCCACCATCTTGACAAATGGAATCTCGTCTTGCTCGAAGTTGAAGAACTGGATGAGCACGCTGCCTTCCAACTGAGCCATGCGCTGGATGTGGAGCTTGGTGAGCCATGTGTCGAGCTTCACGAAGTCCACCTTGTCGCCACGTGTGCGGAGGTATTGTCCCAGTTGGATGATGCCCCTCAGACTGATGCCGCCCGAATACATGGCGTTGACATTGCTGACGATCAGACGTAAGAGGTAAATGGTCTCCATGGAGGTGTCGATGGCGTGCGGCTCGTCCTGCTGTATTTTGATGAGACGTTTGTTGAGAAAACCGCTGTGCATGGCGACCTCTCCCGAAGGGATGTCGCTGAGATTTTTCATCATCTGGGCAATCTTCTGTTTCTTGAAGGGTGTCATCGGGTCGAGTTGCTCCTTTGTGTCGAAATGCTCGGCACGCAACTTCTTGAAAAGGTTTTTCTGTAAAAAGTCCAACGTCATGATAATGAATAATTTATAATGTATAACTTCGATTTTCGATGTCAGTATCGTTCGCTAGGCATAATTCTTGATTCTCCTAACTGTATCTCTTCGGGTATCGGAGAAGAACGGCGAGCAAGGCAGCTACGCCAATCGCTATTGGATAGTAGAGATATGGGATGATGTCGAGCGGGTTCAGTCCGGAGAGACCTGCCGCCAGAAGCATCTGCACACCATAAGGAATCAGTCCTTGCACGGTGCAGGAGAAGGTGTCGAGGATACTTGCTGCCTTGCGGTTATCTACCCCAAACTTGTCGCCTATCTTCTTGGCGATGTTGCCCACGGTGAGAATTGCCACGGTGTTGTTGGCGGTACAGATGTTCACCATCGAGACGAGGGCGGCGATGGAGAGTTCAGCGCCTCGCTTGCTTCCCACGTGCGACGTGAGCTTCTTGATGATGTAGTCGATACCACCATTTTCTCGGATGATCTCCAGCATACCACCTGCCATCATGGCGATGATGATGAGCTCGCCCATGCCAATCACGCCGTTGCCCATGGCAGAGAACCAACCGAAGAGGTCGTAGGAACCTGTTGCGCCCATGCTATTGGCTGCCGTCATGTCTGTTCCGAGATAATGAAATCCGATGCCGATGGCACCGCATAGAATAGTGCCAAGGGTGAGCACTGCCATCACGTTCATGCCGCAGATGGCGGTGATGAGCACCACGATGTAGGGGAGTACCTTGAGATATTCCACCTCGCCGATGTGCGTAGGAGCCTTCGTTCCCATTCCCATCACGCCGTAGATGGCGAGGATGAGGATGGCAGCGGGCACCACGATGAGGGCGTTCACCCTGAACTTGTCACTCATCTGGCAGCCTTGCGTCTGGGTAGCCACGACCGTCGTGTCGGAAATAAAGGAGAGATTGTCGCCGAAGTAGGCACCACCCACGATGATGGCAACGGTGAGTGCCAGGTTGGCATCCACGGAGTGGGCGAGACCAGCGGCGATAGGTACGAGAGCCACGATGGTTCCCACGCTGGTGCCTATCGAGAGCGATATGAAACAAGCGGCGAGAAACAATCCCGGCAATATCATGCTGGCAGGCAAGAGGCTGAGGGCTAGGTTGACGGTAGCATCCACGGCTCCCATCGCCTTCGCCGATGCAGCGAATGCACCTGCCAGCACATATATCCAGAGCATAAGCATCAGATTGTTGGCTCCAGCTCCACGGCTATAGGTGTCGATGCGCTTCTTGATGGGCATGCCGCCCGAAATGGCGACGGCATAGATACTCGACACCATGAATGCCACGGTGAGTGACAAGCTCGTGTCCTTATGACTCTCATCGGCGGAATATCCCGTGAAGAGAGCGATCATGGCAATCAATAAAACCAATGGCGATAAAGCCAACAATCCTTTCTTATTACTCATAATTTTGTATTTAAAAGTGAAGAGATTTGCCACTCTTCACTTTTCGTTCTTCACTTACAATGTTACTCCATTCTTGAAGATGGAGATCTCACGATAGCCGTTGTACTCGTTGCGAGCTTCCTCGCCACTCGCCACGGCGATGATCTTGTCGATGAACTTGCGCACGAGGTCTTTCATCTCCGTGCCCTCTACCAACTCACCGGCATTGAAGTCAATCCAGTTTGGCTTATTCTTCGCCAAGTTGCTGTTGGTGGAAATCTTCATCGTTGGTACGAAGGTGCCGAATGGCGTGCCACGTCCGGTGGTGAAGAGTACCAACTGGCATCCTGCTGAAGCCAAGGCGGTAGCTGCCACGAGGTCGTTGCCTGGGGCAGAGAGGAGGTTCAAGCCTGTTGTCTCCAAGCGGTCGCCATACTGCAATACGCCACTCACTGGAGCACGACCGCACTTCTGGGTGCAACCCAATGCCTTGTCCTCAAGGGTAGAGATACCACCCGCCTTGTTGCCTGGAGAAGGATTCTCGCCCACAGGCTCGCCATGGCTGAGGAAGTACTCCTTGAAGTCGTTGATGAGGTGAACGGTCTTGTCGAACAAAGCCTTGTTCTCGCAACGGTTCATGAGGATGGTCTCTGCGCCAAACATCTCAGGCACCTCGGTCAGGATGCTGGTACCACCCTGAGCTACGAGCCAGTCGGAGAATTCACCTACCAATGGGTTGGCGGTGATGCCGCTGAATCCGTCGGAGCCACCACACTTCAAACCTACGCGCAACTTGCTCACTGGCACGTCCTCACGCTTGTCTTCCTTGGCCTTCTGATAGAGGTCACGAAGAATCTTCATGCCTTCCTCCAGCTCGTCGCCCTCCACCTTCTGTGTTACGAGCAACTTGATGCGGTCCTTGTCATAGTCGCCGAGCATCTCCATGAAGGCATCTGGCTGATTGTTCTCGCAACCGAGCGACAATACGAGCACTGCGCCTGCGTTTGGATGCAAGCAGATGTCACGCAACACCTTGCGAGTGTTCTCGTGGTCGCCAGAGAGCTGGGAACAACCGAAGTTGTGATGCCAAGCATGGATGGCGTCGATGCCCTCGCTATGAGTCTCGTTCTTGAGCAATTCCACCAACTTCTCAGCCACGCCATTCACGCAGCCCACGGTAGGAACTACCCAAATTTCGTTTCTCACACCTACCTCGCCGTTCTTGCGAACATAGCCCTTGAAGGTGCGGTTCTCCTGCTGGATGTTCAACTGCTCATCCACAGGGTTGTAAGTATATTCCAAAGTACCGGCAAGGTTGGTCTTGAGGTTGTTCTCGTTGACCCACTCACCCTGTTTCAAGTCTTGCTTGGCATGACCGATAGGGTAGCCGTACTTGATGATGTCCTTGCCTTCAGGTGCATCGTCGATGAGCACCTTATGGCCAGCAGGAGTGTCCTGCAAGAGGGTGATGTTCTTGCCATCCACCTCGATTACATCGCCCTTCTTCATGGGGCGCAAGCAAACCACTACCGAGTCGGCAGGGTTAATCTTGATAAAGCTTGATAGTTTCATTCGTAGTTGTTTTTTAATATGTTATATTTATAATGTTCTTGTATAAAGAGATGAATTCTTTACTTAAATCTGCGTTCTCTGATAGAAATCCACATTCTCCTTCATGAGCAGCTCGATAGGCATGTAGTTTACCGGTGTCACCTTCTTCTTCAGTACGAGAGCACGGAAGAGAGTCTCCACGCAGTTGTAGCCTTGCATATAGGCGTGCTGGGCGATGAGGAAGGAGATGCTGCCTTCTCGCAAGCATCTGGCGTTTTTCTCCACCATGTCATATCCCATGATCTGCACGTCACGGCGATTGCTCTTCAAGAGGAAGTCACCCACCAGGTGAGCCTTCGAGGTGAGGGTGATGCAATGGTGAGTGGCAGGGTGGAGGGCGAAATATTTCTCCAACATCTTGTTGAACTCACTTCGGGTGCCATTGAGCGGTAGGTCGAGCACATTGATCTTGACCTGTGGAAAATGGTCGTGCATGTAGTGGCGGAATCCTACCTCACGGTTGTCCTGCTGCTTGCTCACCACGATGCCATTCTTGGTTTGGCGCATCAACATAATCTCCGTTTCCTTGTTGGCTATCATCATGAGCATCTTGGCGGCGAAGAAACCGCTACAGAAGGAATCTTGACCGAAAAACGAGAGAGGACGAAGGTCGGGCATATAGGAGTCGAGCATGATGAATGGGATGCTCTTCTGATGAAGCTGGTCGGTGAACTCCCTGGTGACCTCCAAGGATGAAGGCACGACGATGACACCCTCAGGTTGTGCATCGATGACGGCTTGCCCTTGCTCTCGGAATGACTCCTCGCTGGAGCGCTCATAGAACAGGATTTCCACGTCGATATGAAAGTCGCGGCGTGTCTCCTCACACTTGCGTGCTCCTTCCTCTATCTCCTCCCAGTAAGCTTCCGACTCGTGCTTCGGTATCAGGAGATAAAAGGTATATGACTTGTTGTACGCTAGGGCGCTGGCATACATGTTGGGCTGGTAATTCATTTCCTTCAAAGCCTGTTCCACTTTCTCTCGTGCAGGCTTGGAGACGTTGGGGCGGTCGTGCAAGACCCTATCGACGGTTCCTACGGAAACGCCAGCCCTTTCTGCGATGTCTTTGATTCTAATTTTTTCGGCCATAGTTTTTAGAGTTTGCTGTGGATGTCGTCTGTCGCTTACACCTTATTATATATATAAGACATTCTGCCTCTGTCTGCATGGAGTAGGCTTTGGCAGTTTTGTCGGCGACTGTGCAAGTCCACAATTCTATTGATTGTTGATTGCTTGTGTGCGACCACAAAGTGTTAAATACGGCGCAAATATACAACAATTATTTGAATTGTGCGAATGCACAGCCACTTTTTTGCACGAAAAACAAAAAAAAGTGAGATTTTCTTTCGTTATTCGAGAAATTATGATTATTTTTGCCCCGATAATTGGAAATCCAATTGAAAGAACAACTATAAAGAAACAAGTTTAAAACAATTCAAAACATGGCAAAAATTGTAACATTAGGTGAGATTATGCTTCGCTTGTCTCCAGAAGGCAACGATCGCTTCATTCAGAGTGACTCATTCCGCATCATCCCTGGTGGTGGTGAGGCTAACGTAGCTGTTAGTGTGGCTAACTATGGTCACGAGGCATATTTCGTATCTAAGTTGCCTAAGCACGAGATCGGTCAGATTGCTGTCAACGCCCTTCGTCGTTATGGTGTCAACACCGACTTCATCGCTCGTGGCGGTGACCGTGTAGGTCTTTATTATGCAGAGACAGGTGCTTCTATGCGTCCATCCAAGGTTATCTATGACCGTGCTCACAGCTCTATCGCTGAGGCTGATCCTTCAGACTTCGACTTCGACGCTATCATGGAGGGTGCTCAGTGGTTCCACTGGAGCGGTATCACTCCTGCCATCAGCGACAAGGCTGCCGAGTTGACCAAGTTGGCTTGCGAGGCTGCTAAGCGTCATGGCGTCACCGTATCTGTTGACCTCAACTTCCGCAAGAAGCTTTGGACATCAGAGAAGGCTATCTCAGTGATGCGTCCTTTGATGCAGTATGTTGACGTTTGCATCGGTAACGAGGAGGATGCTCAACTCTGCTTGGGCTTCAAGCCAGACGCTGATGTAGAGGGAGGTAAGACCGACGCTGAGGGATATTATGGAATCTTCCAGGGCATGATGAAGGAGTTTGGCTTTAAGTATGTCGTTTCTACTCTCCGTGAGTCTCTTTCTGCTACACACAATGGATGGAAGGCTCTCATCTATGATGGCAAGGAGTTCTATCAGAGCAAGCACTACGACATCAACCCAATCATCGACCGCGTAGGTGGTGGTGACTCTTTCTCTGGTGGTTTGATCCACGGTCTTTTGACCAAGCCTAATCAGGCTGAGGCATTGGAGTTCGCTGTAGCTGCTTCTGCCTTGAAACACACTATCCCAGGCGACTTCAACTTGGTATCTGCTGACGAGGTAGAGAGCCTTGCTGGTGGTAACGCAAATGGTCGTGTACAGAGATAAGTTTTAAATTATAAAGGATAAATTATAAATTATAAATTTTAAATGGCAAAATTTAGCAAAATGCAGGTCATGGCAGCCATGAAAGAGACTGGTATGGTGCCTGTATTCTTCAATAAGGACGTTGAGATTTGCAAGAACGTCATCAAGGCTTGCTATGAGGGCGGCGTACGTGTATTCGAGTTTACTAACCGTGGCGACTTCGCTCATGAGATCTTCGGTGAGCTTGTAAAGTGGGCTGACAAGGAGTGCCCGGAGATGATCCTCGGTGCAGGTACAGTCATCGACGCTGGTACTGCTGCTTTGTACCTCCAGTTGGGTGCCAACTTCATCGTAGGTCCTAACTTCAACCCAGAGATTGCTCCAGTATGTAACCGTCGCTTGGTTCCTTATTCTCCAGGTTGTGGTTCAGTAACAGAGATCAACAATGCCCAGGCTGCTGGTTGTGATGTCACAAAGGTATTCCCTGCAGGTAACGTAGGTGGTCCTTCATTCGTGAAGAACGTAATGGCACCTCTCCGTTGGAGCAACATCATGGTAACAGGTGCGGTAGAGCCAACAGAGGAGAACTTGACTCCGTGGATCAAGGCTGGTGTTCTCTGTGTAGGTATGGGCTCTAAGCTCTTCCCTAAGGATGTAGTAGCTGCTGGTGACTGGGCTGCCATCACCGCTAAGTGCCAGGAAGCTCTCGGCTATATTGCCAAGGCTCGCGCTTAATGAAGAAAAGTACATTAAATATCAATCATTTCGGCAGCGCTATCACCTCTTTGATGATAGCGCTGCTGTTCTTTTCGGCTTGTCGCCCCTCGCACAAGGAGGAGGTGGATAGGTTGAACAACCTTTCTTATGCTTATCACTATAGAAACCTCGACTCAGCCAAAGTATATGCTGAGAAAGCTTTACGCCTATCGGATGATTATGGGATAGGATACGCCGAGGCTTACAATAACCTAGCCTTCGTGGAGATGGCTAAGATGAACTATCAGGCGGCGCAGAAGTGGCTCGACCTGGTAGAGGAGAAAAGCAACAACCAACTGGAGCTTCTCATTGCCGATGTGCAACACATGCGTATCTGTCAACGAGAATCTCACAACAAGGATTTTTATACCTATCGTGAGCGTGCCATGGCTCGCTTGCGCCGATTGAACGAGGAGGCGGCTAATTTGCCTGCTCGTGAACGCCGCCGTGCCATCTATGCACAGAGCGAGTTCGACATCGTCGATGCTACCTATTTTTATTATGTAGGATTGGACGAACCTATGATGAAAGCTCTCAATGATATTGATGCCGATGCCCTGGAGAATGATACGGCGCAATATCTCAACTACTTATACAATTTTGGTTCGGGTGGTGCCATCACCAAGGGAACCGCCCAGCAGATAGCGCAAACCGAGTTCGACTATCTCGTGCAGTGCTATATGTTGGCTTCCACGGGTTCGGGCTACCCTTATTGGCAAGCCAATGCGCTGCAAGCTATCAGCGAGCATCTGCAACGACCTGCCATCCGTGATTTCCTCATCAAGAACAATTTGCCAGCTATCCAGTATCTCAACTCTGAGCAGATGCCGGATTCGCTCTTGGCTGGTAACTTGGCGCAACGTGCGCTCAATATTTTCCTTTCTTATGGTGATGTCTATCAGATAGCAGGTGCTTATCGTACGTTATCGGAATGCTATTTTGCCATCAAGGATTATAATATGGCGGGCAATTGTCTTATTAAGGCATTGGAAACCAACAAGGAGGTGGAGAAGGCTCCCGACCTAGTGGCTTCCATCTATGAGCGCCTTTGTATGGTTTATTCTGCTCTCAATGACAAGCAGAAGAGCGACTACAATCGTAACATCTATCTCGACCTGCAGGAGCAGACGAGACAAGACCGACAATTGGAGGCACGTGCCGCCTTGCTCGATGAGAATGCTTTGCAACTCAATGCCATGATCGTCGCCGTCATTGCCATGATCGTCTTGGTGGTCTTCTTGCTCTATATCTTCGACCGAATGAGACGTAGGAAAATCCAGGCGAACCCTGTGACGAATCTGCTTGAACCTTTGAAAGAATGGAAACAACGTAACGAGCAACATGTCAATGAAATAAACGATGAATATGAAGAACTAGATGAAGAGTTGCAGATGGCTCGTCTGCACCTCTCCGACAATAAGCGACGCAACTTGGAGCAGCGTGCCAAGGTATCGCTCGTCAATAGTATTACGCCATTCATCGACCGAATGATACACGAGGTGGATAGACTCGTAGAGGGCAAGGACTCTGACGAGGTGAAACAAGAACGCTACCAGTATATCGCCGAACTGACCGACAAGATCAATCAATACAATCAGATACTGACCGAGTGGATTCAGATGCGACAAGGAGCATTGAGCCTTCGCATCGTCAGCTTCCCTCTTCAGCCCCTCTTCGACATCGTGCAGAAGGGTAAGATGGGATTTCTGATGAAGGGCATCCAACTGGATGTACAGCCTACCACCGCCCAGGTGAAGGCCGACCGTACGCTCACACTCTTCATGATTAATACCATCGCAGACAACGCTCGAAAGTTTACGCCAGAAGGTGGCAAGGTGATGGTGAGTGCTGAGGTGCTGGAGAATTGTGTGGAGGTGAGCATCGCCGACACAGGTAAGGGAATGGACGAGGAGCAACTCGCCCATGTCTTCGATCGAACCTATACGGGTGGGCATGGCTTCGGTTTGCTCAACTGCAAGGGAATCATCGAGAAATACAAGAAGGTGAGCAGTATCTTCTCTGTCTGCCAAATCACTTGTGAGAGCGAGGTGGGCAAGGGGAGCGTGTTCCGTTTCCGATTGCCTAAGGGCGTGAGCCGAGTGCTGGCAGCGATGGTTTTCTTCATGGGGGCAACCCTGGGTGCATCATCCCAAAAAGCCTCATCCTTGCAGCACAGTCATCAGCCAAATGTCAACCTCTCTTCTGCCGACTTGCAGCGTGCCGATGACTTCGCCGATAGTGCTTACTTCAGCAATATCGCCGGTACCTATGCACGAACCTTGGCTTTCGCCGATTCCTCCATCTACTATCTCAATCGCCATTATCTTAGCCTTCACCCTGGTAGCAAATGCTTGATGGTGCGCAATCCAAATGTGGCTGATGCGGCGGAAATCAAATGGTTTGAGGATAGCGTGAAGACCAATTACAATGTGATACTCGACTTGCGCAATGAGAGCGCCGTGGCTGCACTCGCACTCCATAAGTGGCAACTCTACAACAGCAACAACAAGGTTTATACCCAACTCTTCCGAGAGCGAAGTGCCGATAGCACGTTGCCTGATTATGTGCGTACGATGCAGACTTCTGAGAACTCGAAGATGGTGGCCATCATCTTGCTTTCACTCTTGCTCTTGCAGTTGCCGATAGCTTACTATCTGCTCTATTATCGCCATGTGGTACGTTATCGCTATGCCGTGGAGCGCATCAATGCCATCAATCAACTTTTGCTCAGTGACTTGGATGTCTCGGAGAAGATGAAGAGAATCAAGGAGATGTGGGCGAAAAAATCGGTGACATCCCATGTATGGGAGCGACTCGACGGAGTGGTTGAGGAAATCGAGGCAGAACTGCAAAGGGCGCAGGAGGTATCGGCTGGAAAGCTTGCCGACAAGCAGATGTTGGAAGATGAGATACATCGTGTGAAGTACGAGAATGACAAGTTGCATGTTTCCAACTTGGTGCTTGACAACTGTCTTTCAACGTTCAAGCATGAGACGATGTATTATCCATCTCGCATTCGCCAGTTGATAGCAACCGATGCCGACGATGTCTTGTCGCTCCAGGAACTGGTAGGTTACTACAAGGAACTTTACACGATGCTCAGTGCCCAGGCGATGGAGATCGTGGAGGAATATATCCGATATGACAGGGAGATGTTGCCTCATCTGCTCTCCTTGTTGAGAAAAGCGACAGGTGAGAAGAAACTTGTATGGGAAGAGGGGCATTTGTCGGATGGGCCTGCTCCAGCGGTGCCTGTATCGGATGGGCTTGCTTCGGCGGCGGTGACCGCTCAGGATGGGCAGATGACGTTTGCCAATCATCAAATAAAGGGCAGTCGTGATTCCGTCTATTCTCATTATATCATCCGATTGGCGGATACGAAATTCACCGCCGAGGAGTGCCGTCTGCTCTTCACACCGCTCACTCGCAACCTCGACTTCCTGCTCTGCCGACAGATCGTGAGAGAGATAGGGGAGGTGACTAATCGACGTGGCTCCGGCATTCAGGCAGAACTTTCCGAAGACGGAATGGTCATCATCCGCATAGTCTTGCCAAAGAATATGCTGAAGTAATATGTTTGTGTTTTAGAAATTTGAAACAAAGAAAATAATAATCACTAGTAATATGGACAACTTTAAAGTAATCATCGTAGAAGACGTACCATTGGAACTGAAGGGTACGGAGGGTATTTTCAAAAACGATATTCCGGAGGCTGAGATTATCGGTACTGCTGAGAACGAGGTGGCTTACTGGAAACTCATCAAGCAGCAATTGCCTGATCTCGTTTTGCTAGACCTCGGACTGGGCGGCTCTACTACTGTGGGTGTGGAGATTTGCCGATATACCAAGGAGCAATATCCTGATGTGAAGGTACTCATCTTCACCGGTGAGATTCTCAATGAGAAACTCTGGGTCGATGTGCTTGATGCTGGTTGTGATGGTATCATCCTCAAGAGCGGCGAACTCTTGACTCGTGGCGATGTGGCTTCTTGTCTCAGTGGCAAGAAGATGGTGTTCAATCAGCCAATTCTCCAGAAAATAGTGGAACGATTCAAGCGTAGCGTCAATAGTCAGTTGATGCGCCAGGAAGCATTGGTCAACTATGAGATAGACGAGTACGACGAGCGATTCCTCCGTCACTTGGCGCTCGGTTACACCAAGGAGCAGATTACCAACCTTCGTGGCATGCCTTTCGGTGTGAAGAGTTTGGAGAAACGACAGAACGAACTCGTGCAGAAACTTTTCCCTGATGGCAACAATGGCATGGGTATAAATGCCACTCGACTGGTGGTGCGTGCTTGTGAACTTCGCATCCTTGACATCGACAACTTGGAGCCTGATGAGGAATAAATACAAAGTGATAGATGATGAGTAATATCATGGCAAATCGACAGAAAGTTCTTGCCTATGTAGCCTTGGCATTGGGTCTAGCCCAGATCGGAATCATGCTGACGGCGTGGCTCCTCACGGCTGCGTGGCCTGAGGATTTCACCCGCTCTTTTCTGAGTGCGGAGGGAGTAAGATGGTTTTTTGGTAAGTTTCAGACCAATTTGGCTTCGCCCGTCTTGGTGTGGCTCTTGGTGTGTAGCATCGCATGGGGTGCTTATCGGCAGAGCCATATCAGGGAATATGATAGGCGAGAGTATCGACAACGATTTGCGATGGGAGTGACGATGTTTGAGTTGACATTGGCGGTGCTGGTCATGTTGGCGCTCACGATGTTGCCTCATGCCATCTTGCTCAATGTGATGGGTGGCTTGTTGCCGAGTAGTTTCTCGCAGAGCATCATTCCCTATTGTGCCTTTTCCGTCACGTTCGCTTGTTGCAGCTTCGCTTTGATCAGCGGCAGGGTGAAGGGGGTAGAGGGAGTCTTTCGAATGCTCACGTCGGGTATCGAGAGCGCAGCACCTCTCTTTGTCATCTATGTATTTGCCACCCAGCTGATTTGCTCGATTTTATATCTGGTATGAAGATTGGAGCTAACTTTGCATAATAATCGTGATTTATGTTTCGCAAACATCCCTCTTTTCCACGCTTGGAAAAGAGAGATGTTTTTGTTTTAACTCTTTAATTTTCTATCTTTAAAACCAATCGTTTCGCCTTGTTTTCTATAACTCTTTAAAAGCTTTTTATAACTCTTCAGTTTTCTGTTGTTTTATAACTCTTCAGTTTTCTTCTATTTTTATAACTCTCTAATTTGGAACTTTTCACTTATTTATTGAGTAATATGCTTTATCATTTTTATCTGCGACCTCCGAAGCTACCACCACCATTGCTGTGGAAACCGCCTCCGAAGCTACCGCCGCTATGAGAACCACCTCCGAAGCTGCTTCCACTACGGTTGCCACCGAATGAAGAGCGACTTCCACTACCGAAAGAACCGGAGTTGCTAGGGGTAGAGCGAGGAGTGAAACTCTTAGCAGGAGCAGATGTGGTGCGGTTTGTACTACTACCGAAACTGCTACGGCTAGGGGTGCTGAAGCTATTGCTGCTGCGATTCATGTTGCCAAAGCTACCACCACGATTGCCACCGAAGGAGCTGCTGCCATTATTGTTGACGGTAGTGCGGGTGCTGCTCTCACGATTGCCGAAAGAGCGATTCATCTGAGGACGGCTATTGCTCATCTGAGGACGATTGTTGTTCATCTGTGGACGATTGTTGTTCATCTGAGGGCGACGGGTCTGGTTGCCGAAACTCTGACCACGACCGAAGTCACCACGATCGAAACCATCACGCATACCCATTCTAGGCTGACCACCAGGGCGAGGACCTCCGAAGTGGCGTCCGTCGTACCAACTTCTGCCACCATTCATTCTCCAACTATGACCACCACAATAAGAGGTGTAGAAGTGAGGGCGACCGAAGAAATAGTAGTTGCGGTGTGGGTAGCGAGCGTAGATGCCGAAGTGCCAGTATCCAGCGTTCCAATAGAGAGGGCGGTAGAAATATGTGGCATTCAGGAATGAGCGATATTGCCAGTCGAGGAGGATATAGCTCAAGTCGAGGTTGCGCTGTCGCCAATATACTCCGTAGAGGTCATCTACCGTATTGACACTCATCAGATAGTCGAGGTTGGTCTCGTAAGCAGCCTCATACTGGTCATCGGTCAAGTTGAGCTCGTAAGCCATCTTGTCAGTGAGGAAGAGAGCTTGCTGGCGAGCCTGCTCATAACTCATTGCAGAAGCAGATGTCACGGTCATCGTGACCATTGCTACTAAGGCTAATATAAACTTCTTCATAATTGTATTCTTTAATCTGTTATACTTCTTGTTCTATTTGTGAATCTTGGAGCTGTGATGAGATGTGAATCATCGCTTTCTCTTGTTCACGGTGCAAAGATAAGACGATTTTCTGGGGAATGAAAAGGTTTTTCCCTAAAGTGGGAGGGAAAATCCCTATCCTTGCTTTGTCCTTCCTTTTCCCTTGGAAATGAATGAACTTTGTTCGCGATAGGGCAAATGAAAGCCTCAACCTTTAATATCTGTTAATTAATCGATACACCTTGGTTAATAGCGGAATTTATTTGCTATATTTGCACTACCAAATGCGAATCATACATTAATATATATAACAATGCAATGAATCAGAACAATCGAACAAAGAAATATCTTTTCGCCCTAGGGGCTTTACTTCTTCCTATCGCAGCCTCTGCTCAGTATGCTTGGCAGGAGGGGGCTGAGGCTGGGAAACTGGAACTGGGCAAGGATTTGCACTATCAGGTAGAGATGCAAGGTTCCTTCTCCAAGGGCAAGACTCCATTGTGGCTCAATGCCAACAAGTATGGTCTTAGCTCGCTCGACAAAAACAATGGTTATTTGCGTGGTAGCGTCATCCGTCCGCTAGCCACCGACTCTGCTCGTCGGTGGGGAGTGGGATATGGCGTGGACGTTGCCGTGCCTGTCAATTATACCAGCCATGTGGTGGTGCAGCAAGCTTTCGTGGAGGCGCGATGGCTTCATGGTGTGCTCACCGCTGGTGCTAAGCAGTATCCTATGGAACTGAAAAACCAAACACTCTCCAGTGGTAGCCAAACACTTGGTATCAATGCACGACCTGTGCCACAAGTGCGATTGGCGTTGCCGGAGTATTGGACGATTCCTATCCTCCACCATTGGTTGCATATCAAGGGTCACATCGCCTATGGTATGATGACCGACGATAATTGGCAGCATGAGTTCACGCAGCGCAAGTCGAAATATGCCGACCATATACTCTACCATAGCAAGGCAGGATACCTCAAGATAGGCAATGAGGATGCCTTCTGTCCGCTGAGTCTCGAAGTGGGACTGGAGATGGCGGATGAGTTTGGCGGCAAACCCTACCGTATGGTGGGTGACAAGATGGAGCAAGTGCCTACACAGGGTGGACTCAAGGGTATGTGGGATGCCTTCATCCCTGGTGGAGCCGATGCCACCGACGGCATGTATGCCAATGTGGCTGGTAACACGCTCGGTAGTTGGGTGTTCCGCATCAATTATGATGCCGATACGTGGCGCCTGGGTATCTATGGCGACCATTATTTCGAGGATCATAGTCAGCTCTTCTTCCTCGACTACGATGGATATGGTGAGGGTGATGAGTGGATGGAACACAAGAAGCGCCGTTTCTATCGCTACAAACTCAAGGACATCATGCTCGGTGCGGAAGTCAACTTGAAATATGGCAGATGGTTGCGTGACATCGTCTTCGAATATCTCTATACTAAGTACCAAAGCGGTCCGTACAATCACGACCATACGATGAATATTCCTGACCATCTCGCTGGCATGGACGACTACTACAACCATGGCATCTATCCGGGATGGCAGCATTGGGGGCAGGTGATAGGCAATCCGCTCTATCGTTCGCCGATATATAATGAGGATGGCGTGTTCTATATACGCAACAATCGTTTCATCGCCTACCATCTTGGCATTGATGGATCGCCTTCCGAGCGTTTCGACTATCGTCTCTTGGGCACTTATCAGAAGGGATGGGGAACATATAATGGCCCGTTCAACAAGCCACACCATAATGTGAGCTTCCTTGTGGAAGGCACCTACAAGTTCCCTCGTCATTGGCAGGTGCGTGGCGGTTATGCCATGGATTTTGGTAGCGACAAAATGTTGGGTCACAATGCAGGTTTCCAACTTACCATAAGCAAGTCGGGGATTTTTTAACTATACAATGAAGAGAATATGAAAAGAATGATAAGACTGAACTTTGGCGATCGACTTCGTGTAAAAGATATGGCGAGGGTACTTTGCTTCGTAATGCTTGCGTGGATGACAAGTGCCTTGATGTTTTCCTCCTGTACCTTGGAGTCGAGCGACAATGGCGACCTCGATGGTTTTTGGCATTTGGAGAGCGTGGATACCTTGGCTACCGGCAAGACCGAGGATTTCTCCCAGCGCTATGTCTTCTGGGGCGTCGAACATAAGTTGATAGCAGTGAAGGAAACCGACACAAATCGAGAGAAGTTCTATTTCCGTTTTGAGCAGACTGGCGATAGTTTGAAGATTACCCAGGTATATAAGAACCATTGGCATCAAGACCAGGGAGAGGAAGGAGGCGACATCCCTGTGGATGAGTTGTCTGATGACTTGCAGCATTATGGCATCAATGCCCTTCCAGAAGGTTTCAAGAAAGAGGCTTTGAGCGGAAGTAAGATGATATTGAAATCTAAGACCGTAAGGCTGAAGTTTAAGAAGTTCTAGGACTTCTTGTTAGAATTTTATTGACAATGCAAAAAGTGGGGTAAGGAGGGCTTTTCTCTCTCCTTACCCCACTTTGATTTATACCTAACTAGGTAGAAATTTCTCCCTAACTAGGCGTGAATTTTTTCCTAGTTAGGGAGTAAATGCTCTGTAGTGCTACAATCTCTCACAGAACTCGATTTTCTCTTTGTTGGGTCCTTCGATGGTGAAGAACTTCACGCCTTTCTCCCAGAATGGCAAACCGTTCACTTGGGTGTCGAGCATGCGGAAGAGTGAGGTGGCTTGCTTCTCGGTAGCAACTTTCTCTGCCTCGATAGCCTTTGCTTTCACCTCCTCAAACAAGGCATCGATATTCTTCACGTCGATGGCGATGTGGTCGATAGCTCCATATTCCATCTTAGCTTGATGGTTCTGATAGGTCTCAATGACGAGGTTGTGGAGCTGGAGGAATGCCACTTCCTCAGGACCATTGATAGTACGAAAAGCGATGTCGAAACCGAGTAGTTGGAAAAACTCGATGGTCTTCTTGATGTCGTTGGTAGGTATGCCGATGTGCTGCACGCCTATTGTAAAGTCTTTGATTTCCATAATGAAGTAATAAATGATAAATAATAATTGATAAATAATAAATGAGCAGACGTCGTTGGGCGAGAAATTTATAATTTAAAATTTATACTTTATAAATTTAGAAGTGTATCACCTCTGCGCCCAGTTGGAAGTAAGCCTTGTTCGATTGCGGGTTCCACATGCCCTTGGCATATACAGGGATGGTGTATTTGCCGATTTTGAGATCGTGGGAGGCTTGGAGCGATACGTGGACGATACCTGCCGTGGTGCCAAAGAAGTGGGCATCCTCGCCAGCCTTGTTGAGGGCGAAGGCTCCACCTACACCAGCGTCAACTTTCCATCCCTCCTTTTTATAGATAGGATATTCGGCATAGACGAAGGTGGAATACTTCTGGTGCTCATTGTCGCTCGAACGGTCTCGACCGAAGATGACGGTGGACCAACTCAAGGTAAGAGGAAATTTCTTCTCGTCGAAATGATATGCCAGGGTGGCATCGAGGAAACGACCCGTGGAGTGGGCGGAATAGTTCCAATATTGATGGTTATTATAGTTGGCTCCTGGCGAGAAGTTGTAGGTGTCCCAGAGAGCGAGGCTCCATCCGCCTGCCTTGAGATTGAGGTAATGGTTGAACTCCTTGTAAGAGCCCTCCGAGTTGGTTCCTCCCCAAAGTCCCACGGTCACGTGGTCGTGAGCCATCGTATAACTGAGGTCGGTGAGCAGGACAACGCCATCCGACACTTCCATGCCACGCCAAAGATGATTGTTCTGAATGTTGGCTTTGAGATGGAGCTGTGCCTGGGCATTTCCCAGACACGCTCCCATCAATAAAACAATAACTAATGATTTTCTCATGGCTTATTACTACAAATTAACTACATAGAAACTTTAACCAAAAACACTTTATACTATTTTATCTTGTAAGGTCTGTCCTTGAATTCTTTGCAGATTTACTTCTTGAACTCCTCTGGAAGAACAGGCATGGCTCCGTTCTGAGTGCAGACGTAAGCTGATACCTTGACAGCGAGTTCATGTGCCTCTCTCACGCTCTTGCCACGAAGAATGCTTGCCACGAAAGCACCCGTGAAGGAGTCGCCTGCGCCTACGGTATCTGCTACCTCTACCTTTGGAGTCTCGATGAATGAAACTTCGCCTGGGGTAAAGACATAACTACCATTGACGCCGCAAGTTAGGATGAGCATCTTCAAGTTGTACTTACCCAACAAGAGCCAGCATTTATTTTGAAGATCGATGCCTGGATAACCGAAGAGGCGGCTGATGGTAATCAACTCCTCATCGTTGATCTTGAGGATGTTGCAACGTCTGATGCTCTCGGTGATAATCTCCTTGGTGAAGAAACCCTGGCGAAGGTTGATGTCGAATACCTTGTAGCGTCCTTCCTCATCCGGCATGGTGTCGAGGAAGCGATGGATGGTGTTGCGAGACACCTCACTGCGCTGCGCCAACGAACCGAAGCAGACAGCAGTGCAGTTCTTGGCTTTCTCCTCCAAGGCAGGGGTGAAAGGAATGTTGTCCCAAGCCACACCCTCCTTGATTTCGTAGGCAGGGATTCCGTTGGCATCGAGCGAAACCTGTACGGTGCCCGTAGGATAATCCACTTTCTCTATCTGATAGTTGAGGTGATGCTCGTTGAGTTCCGCCTCCAGTTCCTTGCCGAGTTCGTCGTCGCCCATGGCGCTGACAGCACAACTCTCAATGCCGAACTGGGATACGTGATAAGCGAAGTTGGCAGGAGCACCACCGAGTTTCTTGCCCTCTGGGAGCACATCAAAGAGTGCCTCACCGATACCTATAACTGATTGTTTCATCTTCTTGATATTTAAAAGTTATTAGCTATGATTGTTAGATTTCTTCTGCAAAGATAGCCTCTTTTCGCCATCTTGCCAACAAAAAAAACTCATTCTTTCTTTGGGAACGTTTCCGCAAACGTTTCCAAAATCTGCAAACGTTTGAAATGCCGAGAAAATGGATTTAGACTTAAAAAATATGAATATCAATTGCGTTCTTTTGCAAGTTTTGGAAAAAATTACTATCTTTGTCGATGTATAATCATCAAGGTGTCACAATGAAACATATAACTATCAAGGATATAGCTCGTTCGCTATGTATTTCGGTCTCTACCGTCTCTCGTGCCCTTACCGATGACAAGAACATTCGTAAGGAAACGCGTGATATGGTGGTGGAGGAGGCAAAGCGCCTCGGCTACAAACGCAACCCAGTGGCGATGAACCTGAAGATGGGACGTACCAACACTGTCGGGGTTATCGTGCCAGAGATGCACACGCCATACGCTGCCACCGTCATCAATGGCATCCAGGAAGTGCTCTACAAGCAGAACCAAAAAGTGATGATTGCGGAGAGCGACGAGAACCCCGACCGAGAGCTGGAGAACCTGAGGATGATGGAGCAGTTTATGGTGGACGGTCTGATCGTGAGCCTTTGCAGTTATCGCAAGAACATCGAGGAGTATCGCAAGTTGGCAGAGAATGGCATGGCGATTGTCTTCTACGACCGCATCCCTCATGGCTTGGATATGCCGCAGGTATTGGTCGATGACAATGTCGATTCTTATTTCATGGTGGAGCATTTGATTCGTTTGGGTCGCAAGCGCATCGCTTACCTGCAAGGTCCCGATGATGTCTATAATTCATACGAGCGAGGTGAGGGCTATCGTGAGGCGATGGAGAAGTTTGGCTTATATGATCCTAAGCTCATCGTGCAGACGGGCATGACTTTCAAGGATGGAGCCGATGCCATCGACCAGCTTTGCCGTGCGAACATCGACTTCGATGCCGTCTATGCCTTCACTGATACCTTGGCGATAGGAGCGCAAAATCGATTGCGAGTCCTAGGCAAGCGAGTGCCGGAAGACATCGTGGTTGCAGGCTTTTCTGGCACGGAACTCTCCACCATCGTCTCACCCCAGATTACGACCATGGAGCCTCCTTTGGAGGAGATGGGCAGAAAGGCTGCCGAACTCGTGATGGAGAAAATCAACCATCCGGAAATGGAGAACAAGAAAGTGGTGCTGAAGACCACGATGAAGTGTAGGGAATCGACGGGGGAGTGAAATGAAGTAGCAGCAATAAAATATTTATTGGCGGCATCACAGAAGTGGTTGCTTAGTTAAATAATCTGTTTTCTTGCACCTAATTCGGTATATTTTGAAGAATTTTATGTAAGTTTGCAGAAACAATATAAAACGAAGAAATTATGGCATTGAAGTTATATCCGATAGGAATCCAAACATTTGAGGAGATTATCAAGAATAATCTTCTGTATATTGACAAGACGGAATACATTTTCCGCATGACTCATACGAGTGGAAAGTATTTCTTCTTGGGGCGACCACGTCGTTTCGGTAAGTCGCTTTTGGTGTCAACCTTTGATAGTTATTTTTCGGGTAAAAAAGATTTGTTTGCTGGACTTGCCATTGAAAAGTTGGAAAAAGATTGGACCGAATATCCAGTGCTCCATTTTGATATGAGTGGCGGTAAGCACATGGAGAAAGAACAGTTGGAGGATTATTTGGATTACATTTTAAAGGAGCAAGAGAGAAAATGGGGGATTACCAATCCTCCAATAGGTGCGAATAATCGTCTGATAGAATTAATTACTACCGCTTACGAGAAAACTGGTAATCAGGTAGTTGTGCTCATTGATGAGTATGATGCCCCGATGCTTGATGTCGCCCATGAGAAAGAGTCATTGGATGTGCTTCGCAATATCATGCGCAATTTCTATAGCCCACTCAAAATGTGTGAGCCAAAGCTTCGTTTTGTATTCCTGACAGGTATCACTAAGTTCTCGCAAGTTAGCATATTCAGCGAGTTGAATAATATCACAAATATTTCGATGCGAGATGATTATGCGGGAATCTGTGGTATCACAATGGAGGAGTTGCTTGATAATATGTCTGAGGATATTGATGCGTTAGCGGAGGCACAGGGATTGTCTCGTGAGGAAGCTATCTCCAAGCTCAAGGAGAATTATGATGGCTATCACTTCTCGCCAGTTTCTCCTGATGTGTTTAATCCTTATAGTTTGTTGAAATGCTTTGATGAGAAGAACTTTGGTGCTTATTGGTTTGCTTCTGGTACCCCAACTTATCTCATCAACATGATGAAGAAATTTGAGGTGCTGCCATCTGATATATCCAGGGTAGAGGCTGATGAGAGCGAGTTTGATGCGCCAACAGAGAATATGCCTACCATCATGCCACTTCTTTACCAGAGTGGCTATATCACGATCAAGGATTATGATAAGGAGTTTAACTACTATACATTGGATGTTCCTAACAAGGAGGTGAAGGTGGGCTTGACCAAGGCTTTGATTCCATCATACGTCACTCCGAACACCCTTGCTACCACCAATACGGCACGTCGCATAGCCCAATGCCTTGCCAAGCAAGATATGGAGGGAGCTTTGCAGTTGCTCAAGACCTACTTGGGTACCGTGCCTTATTGCAATGATACGCGTTATGAGGGTCATTACCAGCAGGTGCTCTACATCATCTTCTCGTTGCTCACTGATTATTTGGTAGATGTGGAGGTGCATACTCCTCATGGTAGGGTTGACATCGTGATGCTCTCTCGCACAAATCTCTATATAATAGAGGTGAAGATGAACAAGGATGCGCAGACGGCGATGCAGCAAATCGACCTCAAAGACTATCGCCAGCGCTTCGCTCTCTGTGGCAAGCCTGTAGTAAAAGTTGGCATCAACTTCGATTCGGATAAGGGGAATATTGAGGACTGGGAGATAGAATGATGCAAATATGATTGATAGCAGAGCAACTTTAAGAATTTGTATGTCCAATCGTCAATCTTTTTAAATCTTAGTCCTATCATATAAGTCGCTATTTTTTTTAAAACGTTTGCAGATTTTGGGAACGATTGCGGGAACGTTTGCAGATATTTATCGCAAAAAATATCTTGCCAGGTTGTTATTTTGAATTATCTTTGCGGCAGAAAAAACAACAAGGAATATTAATAACAACTAACAATTTAAACAATTATGGCAAATCAAATCAATGGTTATTCTTATGACCGCAATCAGGTAAAGGCAGGCATCTTGCATTTTGGAGTAGGTAATTTCCATCGTGCTCACTTGGAGTATATGACCAACAAACTCCTTGAGAACGAGACTCAACAGAACTGGGGCATCTGCGGTGCAATGATTCTCCCTGGCGATGACCGCCTCTATCATGCCCTCAAAAAACAGAATGGAGAATATACCCTTACCGTTTGCGGACGTGACGATAGCATCAATGTATATAAGATAGGTGCGCTCGTGGAACTCTACTGGGGCATCGAGGAACAAGAGAAAATCTTGGAGAAAATCGCTTCCAAGGACATCAAGATCATCACCCTTACCATCACAGAGGGCGGCTACAACATCGATCGACAATCAGGTGAGTTCATGCTCGACAATGCTCAGGTGGCTCACGACCTCAAGAATCCTCAGCAGCCTCAGACTGCCTTTGGATATGTGGCAGAAGGTCTTCGCCGTCGTAAGGCAGCAGGCAATGGCCCTATCACCATCCTCTCTTGCGACAACCTCCAGCACAATGGCAACACCGCTCGCAAGGCTTTCATGACCTTTGTGGAGGCACAGGATGCCGAACTTGCAGCTTGGATGAAGGAGAACGTTACCTTCCCTAATTCCATGGTCGATCGCATCACTCCAGCCACTCGTCCTGAGGACATCAAGCGACTCAATGAGCAGAATGGCACTCACGATGAGGCTCCTGTCTATTGCGAGGACTTCATCCAGTGGGTAGTGGAGGACAATTTTGTTGCGGGTCGCCCTCTGTGGGAGACTGTTGGTGCCCAGATGACCGACGATGTCACTGCCTTCGAGAACATGAAGCTCAGTCTCTTGAATGCTTCCCACACCTTGCTCTCTTATCCATCTTTCCTCAGCGGTTATCGCAAGGTAGATGCAGCCATGCACGATGAGCGAATCGCTAAGTTGGTACGTGCCTTCATGGATGAGGACATCACTCCTTACGTGCCAGCTCCTGCCGACACCGACTTGGAGGAATACAAGCAGACCCTCGTGGAGCGTTTCGGCAACCGCATGGTAAGCGACCAGGTGGCTCGCCTCTGCTTCGATGGTGCCAGCAAGTTCCCTGTCTATGTGATGCCAAACTTGGAGAAGATGATTGCCGATGATGCTTCTGGCAAGCGCACTGACGTAGAGTTGAAGCGTGTGGCATATCTCTTCGCTACCTATCGCCACTATTTGAAATACAAGGTGGATGACAACGGCGATGCCTTTGAGGTAGCCGACCCATGGCTCACCGCTGAGGATTGGAAACTCATCGAGAGCGATAATGAACTCGACTTCCTCGGTGTGTCAGCCTTCACATCTACTGACCTCAAAGCAGCTCCTCAATTCGTCACTCTCTATCAGAAGATGGTAGAGGATGTCAAGGCAAAGGGAGCCATGAAGGTCTTGGAAGAAGAAATCTTGTAAAAGACAATGGCAGAAATCGGTGTGGATAGCATTTCCATCAAAGATTTCTCTAAAGATAAATATAACAAACTGGGGTGCTTCTTCCTCCAGAAGGAGCACTCCCTAATCCCCTAATAATCAATGAAACCTAGTATCACCCTCAAGAGCGCAGGCCCCTTCCTCCTCTTGACTTTCATATATTTCATCGTGGGATTCCTCACCACCGTCAATGGACAGTGCCAGGGACCTCTGAAGATTGCCTTCCTCTCGGAGGTGACCGATACAAAGAACTCTCTGGCGACGCTCATCTCCTTCGCCTTCTTCCTCGGCTATCTGCTCAACAGCTCTAAGACGGGAAGGATGCTCGACAAGATAGGCTACAAGCAGACCCTCGTTCGCTCGATGGTGGTGATGGTGTTCGGACTTGCCTTCTATCTCGCCTCAGCGCTCATCGCTGAGTATTGGGGTGGAAAGGGAATGCACATCGGAAGCGATTTCGTGCCTTTCGGCTATTTCGTCTTCCTCTTCGGCTCCTATCTGATGGGTACTTCTGCGGCGATGCTCCAGGTGGTCATCAATCCTTACGTTGCCGCCTATCCTTTGCCTGGCACTCAACCGGTTCAGCGTATGAACTTTACCTGTGCCATTAATTCCATCGGTACTACAGTGGCTCCATTCTTTGTGACGGGAGTGATGTTCGCAGGTGTCTCCTTGGATAGCGTCTCTGCCGACCAGCTCACCGTTCCTTTCTTGGTGATGATGTTGGTTATCGCCCTTACAACTTGGAGTACATCGAAGGCGAAACTGCCTGATATTGAGGGAACAAGAGAGACTGACTCCAAGCCAAAGCGAAGCATTTGGTCATTTCGCCATTTGAAATACGGCGTGTTTACCATCTTCTGTTATGTAGGAACGGAGGTAGGCATCGGCAACAACATGAACCTCCATGCGATGGACTTGGCTACTCAGGGCATTGCTGTGTCTCCAGCCCTCCTCGCCACACTTTATTGGGGTGGTTTCTTGGTCGGCAGAATGGTTTCCTCAGGTTTGAAAAACGTGGCACCTCGTCCGATGCTTCTCACGGTTACGGTAGCGGCGATAGCTCTTATGACGGTCTCGATGTTTACGGAGAATCTGTGGTTAATGGCAGCCGTAGGCTTGTTCCATAGCGTGATGTGGAGCTGTATCTTCACCCTCTCGGTCGATGGCTTGAAGGAATATACCTCTAAGGCATCAGGCATCTTCATGATGGGAGTCTTCGGTGGTGCCGTCTTCCCGGTCATCCAAGGTTTGATAGCCGACTATGTAGGTTCATGGCAATACACCTGGCTCGTGCCATTGGCTTGCGAGTTCGTCATCCTCTGGTACGGATTGATAGGGTATCGCAATGTGGAAAAGGCTAATGAAAGGTAAAAGGGTAAAAACTCTTTAGTCGGAAAAGGTATAATTAAAAAAAGGTTCAACTCTCAGATTGTTTCTGACGGTTGAACCTTTTGCTTGTTTTATGATTATTCTTTCTTTCTCTTTTGTGTGTTCGGTAGGAAGCCAGCGATGATGCCCAGCAATGGCAGGAAGGCGCTCACCTGGAAGATGAACTCGATGCTCGTCTTGTCGGCAAGCCATCCGAAGAAGGCGGAGCCAAGACCACCCAAGCCAAACATCAGTCCGAAGAAAATACCAGCTATCAGTCCCACCTTGTCTGGCATTAAGTCGGTGGCATACACTACGATAGACGAGAATGCTGAAGCAATAATCAAACCTGATAAGAAGGTGCAGATAATCGTCCAAGTAAGGTTGGCAAACGGCATGATGAGGGCGAAGGGAGCCGAGCCGAGGATGGAGAACCAGATGACATACTTTCTGCCAAACTTGTCGCCCAACATACCTCCTGCCACTGTTCCGATGGCAAAGGCGGCGAGGAAGACAAAGAGGCAGAGCTGCGATGCCTGAATCGAGATGTCAAACTTGTCTATCAGGAAGAAAGTGAAGTAACTCGTGATGCAGGCGGTGTAAAAGTATTTCGAGAACACCAGCACGACGAGAATCAGCAAAGCCCCGTATTTCGCCGCTTTCGAGATGTCGTGGTTGAGCAATGGTTGCTTCTGTGGATGGTTGACCACGTAGGCAAGTCTCGCCTTGTACCAAGCGCCCAATCGAATCATGATGAGGGCGGCGATGAGGGCGGCGATGGCAAACCATGAGATGGCGTGCTGTCCGAATGGAAGGATGATGATGGCGGCAAGCAACGGACCGATGGCAGCACCGCCGTTGCCTCCCACCTGGAAGATGGATTGTGCCAAACTCTTCTTGCCTCCCGAAGCCATCTGCGCCACACGAGAGGCAGTAGGGTGGAAGACGGAAGAGCCCAGTCCCACGATGCTCACAGCCAGGAGAATCAAGAGGTAGTTCTCGGCGAAGGCGAGCAACACCAAGCCTATCAGCGTGAAGCACATGCCAACGGAAAGGGCGTATGGTCGAGGATGCTTGTCGGCGTAGAGTCCCGTGAAGGGTTGGAGGATGGAGGAAGTCATCTGGAAAATCAGCGTGATGATGCCGATTTGTGCAAACGTGAATCCGTATTCATCCTTGATGATAGGGTAGATGGAAGGGATGATCGACTGAATCATGTCGTTGAGGAAGTGCGAGATGCTGCAGATGATGAGCATCGAATACACCGTACCCTCGGTCATCGTCGGTGTCCCCTTGATTTTATTTCCTATTGATTTTAAGTTCATAATCTTCATCAGTTTTCAATTTTGGGTGCAAAGGTACTCTGAAATTTGCCAATTACCAAAAGTTTTCGGGAAAAGATATGAGACATATCAAAAAAAGGTAACCTGGATCACCAAGTTATCTCGTTCGTTTGATGTCTCATTTCAAGGAAAATATGAACGAATTGGTAGGTAGGTATTATGGCACAGAAGAATTTATAGATTACAAGGCCGACGTGGAGGCTCCATTGCCTATGATATACCAAAGTGGCTATCTTACCATCAAGGATTGGGATATGGATACAGACTCCTACCTTTTGGATTTTCCAAATGATGAGGTAAGGCGAGGCTTCGATGCCTTACTGGCAGTGTCGAAAGTAAGATAGGCTGCAATTTCTCTTCAGAGACTGGTACTGTGGATGGATGGAAAGTGAAATAACGTAGCTGACTTATATTTTTATATTTTTCTAGTCATTGTCAAGTCGATGAGTGGAATGGCGGATTCCTTCTCATCTTTAGGAGCATCTTTCGGCTTCCATGCCACGATAAAGCGAACCTTGGCGTTCGTTACTTTGTAGCCTTTTGCTTCCTCCCCCTTGAAGTATTTGGCAATGAATCGCTGGTAATCCATCAAGAAATAATTTTGCACATATTGCAAGGCTTCCTGATAGTTCTTCACCATCAAGTTGGCGTATTCGCCCACGATGTGAATTTGCTGCATTTTCTGCTTGTAAAATTCATTGAGCATGCGATACTCTTCCAGCTTGTACCTCAGTCGGTTGTCCTTCAGACGTTGGATGTCCATGGCATTATAAAGAACCAAGAATCCGCCTTCGAGTTTCAGGGCACCGATTTGGGAAAGAAACAACAAGGCTTCTTCTACTTCTTTGAGGCTCATCTCTGAAAAGTTGGAGAAAAGTCCTTGATTTTTAGCCTTGATGGCGTTGAGCAGTTCGATGATATGCTCTACCTCTGGGAAATTGTAGAGTACCCAAGCCGGTGTGATGGAACGGTGGTCGGTCGTGTTGACCAGAGCCAAGGCGTAAGCGAGTGCACAAGGATGTTCTTGAATGAGGGGAGCTAGGTCGGCATGACCACAGATGCGTCCCTCATATTTTTACAAAGTTAGTGCTTTTATTTGATACATCCAAAAAAATGGGGTGGAAATGTGGATAGCATTCTTTTTCTTCCGATAATTTTTGTCGTTTCGTATAATTTTGCTATTTTTGCGGTCGAATCTGCTCACATTGAGCATGATGTCATAGATGAAAGGCAAGAGTATGTTGCAGAGGGGCGAGGTGTGGCAAAGCCTCATGGCAGCCCCGCTTTGGAAGTACTTTGCGACGAGATAGCAGATAGAATATCAAACTTTTAATAATATGGAAGAACTGATGAGTATTCCAACCGACTATTTGTATTGTTTCAATGTCGGCTGTCCAAGGGAGAAAGAGTGCATGCGTCATTTTGCTGGCGAGCATATCGACCCAAAAGTGAAACAAGGTAGTGCCGTCTTTCCCACAGCCTTGCAAGAAGGAGCTGTCTGCCAAAAGTTTAAGCAGAAGCGAGTGATCAAGGCGGCGTGGGGATTCAACCATTTGTTTGCAGATGTGAAGGCACGCCATACCACGTTGCTACGCAACAAGTTGAAGGATTACTTGGGTGGCAATGGTACCTATTATCGCTATCACCATGGCGAACGTCTTTTGACACCTGAGGAGCAGGAATGGATTTTGAATCTCTTCCGCCAATATGGATATACAGAGGATTTACACTTCGATGGCTATCGAGATGTATGGGATTGGTAAAGCTTCCCCTTTGATTTGATGAAGTCTCCGTTTAGCGGTATCACCCTTACCACGCTTTGTTAAGGGCGTTACCGCTATGTGGTAATGGGTGTACCGCTGTTTGGTAATGATATTACCGCACTATGGTAATTCGATTACCAAACTATGGAAAGAATTTGGTAAAATGAGAAAGAAATGAGAAAGAATTGAGTCATTTTGGACTATGAATGTTGCATGAACTTTAGTCGCTCAAACTTCATGCTTCGGCATGATGATGAAGTTAGTATATCAAGAACTATGTATTAACAGCGTGCGCGAAAATAATAAAAGATTGATATATAGTATGTTATACATGCTTTTTAACACTATATTAACGCTATAAGGTTGCAGTCAGGGTTCATGCTTCATTTTGTTCAGAAATCGTAGGCGGTCGCAATATGGATTCGCTTAGTGAGACCTCTCAATCAAGACCATTTTTGCTTTTGGTATTAAAATCGAGCGTTTTTTGAAAAAAGTCGCTAAGAAATTTTGTTCTTTAATGAAAAAACGCTAAATTTGCAGCGTTTTTAAAAGAATAGGAGATAATAATGGCAATAGCAATCAAAACAATTCCAGTTCTTACTGGTGAAATGGCAGAACGTTTTGTAGAGATGGCTGAGGATAGTAATCATAAAGCTACTACGGTCATACCTGCAAATCTCAAAAATGCGATTCATCGAATGATGGAGCGCTCTAAAAATGCGGAGATTAAAGTTCCTGTTTAATGTGTTGATATTGTTATGATGAAGAAATCTGCTTTCCTTTTTTATGGCGTATGGCAAGATAATGACTATAGAATATCTGCATATGAATTTGTGAAAGAAATCAAAGATAGTAGAAATTTCAAAAATGACGTAGACGCTTTTTGACTATCTGTGTGGATAATGAAATATAGCCCAGCTTGCATTTTGTGCGTGCAAGCTGGGCTTTTGAGTATATAGACTTCGATGAGCATCGAAACTTAGTTCGTTTGGCGATGAAGTAAGCTTCATGAGGAATTGAAGCCCACTTCGTTTTTTCGGGGGTATTTGTTGTCCTTGGCAGGATTGCTTAAATTAGTATTGCGCATCGGTAAGTTTGCGGGCGGAGCGTAAATCATTTAGCCTATACAACCATAAGAAATTGCAACAAAGCCTTGAAGACATTCTTTTCTTTGCCCTTGAATGCTTTAAGAATCTTCTCTTCTACAATAAACTGCTTCATTCGATTACGGTATGACTCATGCGAAAGAAGAATCCATAATTCTTGGTCAATGCATGCATACTTTGTGTTTCTTTTTATCCATGCAGCAGAAGGGGCATTGACTTCAATTTCTGCATTTGTCCATACTAGGTGCCAAAACTTGTCTGTTTTCATGTAGTAATATGGATAACTCAAAGGCGTAAGCTTCTCTTGATGCGCTTCTATAAAATACTTTCCGAAAATAGTTTTGTATGTATCATCCAACTCCACGTATGAAAAGCTGTTGACGGATTTCCCATCCTCAATAAGTTTGATGATTGATAAAATGAGAGCCGGCTTTGCTATTATGCGAGAAAGATTCTTACTGTTGTAGCCTTGTCTCATTTTTGAGATTAGGTTACTATAGTAATTGAAGGCTCTATCATAGTCGAAAAATCTGAGATAAGTAGTCATAATTTTGTCTTATTTAAAGATTTTGCTTGTTTTTCTGCAAATTTACGAAAATATTCCCATAAAAAAGCATTACTTTCAGAATAATTTGTTATTTTTGCAATTGCATTCACTTGCAGAAAGCCCGAATGGGCAAGCGGGTGGGTGTTACTTTTATGGAAAAGAGCGTTTGCTTACGCTCATCTGCGACTACTCGTAAACTTCGCAACTTTACTGACAGATCGTAGATGTGGCAATGGGTGAATGCTCACGGTAGGTGTATTTGTCCTACTGCGAATTGACGTATATGTACCATTGCTTGTGCTTTGGTATGTTATGTGACATATATGTTCGTATGTAGATGATTATACCATAGCGTGGGCTTTCTGCATTGTCCGTCTCATCTGTTAAGGGCAATGCGAAGGCCTACGAGTAGGGGGATGGGCAAGAGGAATCCCCACGCTTTCTTTTTGTATGAGTATAATATAACTGATGTAAAACAAGCTGATATTGGGGTTCTATCACATTGAAAAGATAGATGTACAATAAATATACACTCTCTGGGCATGAATCGTTCCCTTGTAAAACCTTATGGCTAACTAAAGGATATAACTTTATGATGAATGGAGGAAACTTCAATGCTTCTGATGCGGTCATCGCTTTAGGAGTAGGTAAGAATATGGTTTCATCCATTCGATATTGGCTGAAGGTTTTTGGCTTATCAGAACAAGATAAGTCAACGGATATCGCGAATTATTTGTTTGATGAGGATAAGGGTGTAGATAAGTATATAGAGAGCTTGGGTACCTTGTGGTTGTTGCATTATCTTTTAGTTAGCCAAAAAGAGGCTACTTTGTATCATATAGCTTTTGTTCAATTCCAAAAGGAACGTAAGTCTTTTGACAGGGAACAATTGGTAAATTTTGTCAAAAGACTCATGGTTGAAGACAATAAGGGTAAGGTGTTTAATGAAAATACCACAAAGAAAGATGTGGGCGTTTTGTTGCAGAACTATGCTCAGCCCTATAAGGCAAAATCCTTTGAGGATTATTCTTCTCTATTGATTGATTTGGACTTGATAAGAGTGGAAGACAATGGAAAATCTTATGCCTTTAATATCGAAGGAAAGAGAAAAGTTCCGTTGGAGATTTTCTTGTATGCCGTATTATGTGAAAAGGGTAGGGACAAATCTGTGTCGTATGATACTTTGCAAGAGATAGGCTTGATGTTTTGTATGGCTGATGCGGAAGTCATTGATATGGCGCAGAACATTGGCGAGTCTTATTCTGCTTATGTTCAATATAGTGACAATGCAGGAATCCGTCAGTTGTTGTTTAAGGAAGGAAGTTCCTTGACTAGTATGGATGTTTTAGAAAAATATTACAAAAATGCAGCAGTTTAGTTTATCAGCAAACATAGAAGAAGGTTTCTCTAAGGAAACGCAATATATTGTTACCCCAAATGCCAGGCAGGTGGCTGAGGAAATTGTGAATGGGTTCAAGGCTGGAATTCATTCATATACGATTATTGGCTCTTATGGTACAGGAAAGTCTAGTTTTCTTTTGGCTTTGGAAAGGGATTTGAAGGAAAACAAAGACTATGAATTGTTGAATCCTTCCATGCTTTCTGCTAAGAAAAAGTTTGAAGTGCTGAAAATAGTTGGAGATTATAAGGAACTTTCTGTATTGTTGAGCCAAAAGCTATCTGTGGAAGGAACTGCTGGCGGTATTCTTGATGAACTTCGAAATAAGTATAATAAACTCAGAAACCAAGGTAAATTCTTGGTTATATTTATAGATGAGTTTGGTAAGGTGTTGGAACATGCTGCCAAGAACAACCCAGAACGTGAACTCTATTTTATGCAGAAGTTGGCTGAGTTTGTGAATGTTCCAACAAGAAATATCTTGCTTCTAACAACTCTTCATCAGAACTTCAATGCCTATTCACGTAAACTGAATGAGGTTCAAAAAGAAGAATGGACAAAGGTGAAAGGAAGATTCCAGGAATTGGTTTTTGTTGAGCCAGTTGAGCAACTACTATACTTGGCTGCAACTCAAAAAGAAATAAATAAAATTGCAGATAGTAATCATGAGGCTATTGAGTCTTTGTCAATATTAGCAAAGAAGACAAAATTTGTATCTCAAGGTTTTTCAGATGAAACCGCTCAGGCATTGGCTCCTTTGGAACCATTTGCGGCATACGTTATAACCCAAGCCATTCAGAGATATGGTCAGAATGAACGTTCTTTGTTCTCTTTCTTGAATGCAAGGGGGCGTAATTCCCTTTCTGAATATCAAGGTGAAGTATATCAACTACAATGTTGCTATGACTACATCTATTATAATTTTTATTCTTACCTGAAAGAAGCAAATGCAGACTCTATGCAGTGGAGTTCTATGCAGGTTGCTATCGAGAGAGTTGAGGGGCAACTTTGGGAGACAAAGCAGAACTTGGTGGATGCCATAAAGATGGTAAAGGCTATCGGTTTGCTGAACCTGTTTGGCAATTCTACGTTCCGTATGAATCGTGAGGAGACCGCTCTGTATGCCAAGGTAGCTTTGGGGATTGAACATGCTATTGGCTTGCTTAACAAACTGGAGCAATATAAGATTATTCGATATGCTAGTTATAAGTTCCGGTATATTCTGTTTGATGGAACAGACATCAATATTGAGGATGAGGTACGAAAGGCTGGTTTAGTGGTTAGTCGTCCGCTCAATTACGTGGATGAGATTCGCAACTATTGTTTCAGGAAAGTGGCACCTGTAAAGGCTTGCTATTTCCAGAAAGGTACACCTCGCTACTTTGAATATGAAGTGCTTGGGGAAGGTTTGGACAAAACGCCAGTTGGAGATACAGATGGATACATCCAATTGATATTTTCATCATCCAAGAAAGTCTTGGAAGAAACATGTAAACTCAGTGAAAAATGTGAAAATGCCATCATCTTTGTTTGTTTCAAAAATACTGATGATTTGGTATCGCATCTATATCAGATAGAGAAGTACAAGTATGTCTTGAGTAAGGTCTTGATAGATAAGTCTGACAAAGTGGCAATCAATGAGATTAATAATCTGATAGATTATGAGAAAGTTGTTCTTAATAAGTCTATTAGTGAGAGTCTGTTTGCCTACAATGGTGATGTAACTTGGCTATTTAAGGGAGAAGAACAGCAAGTTCGTTCTTTGAGAGAGTTCAATCAGCTGCTGTCTATAGTATGTGATGATATTTATTCGCAGACTCCAATCATGAACAATGAGTTGTTCAACAAGCATAAGTTAAGCAGTTCGATTTCCAGTGCAAAAGGCAAGTTTTTGACGGCTTTGTTGAATCAGAGCAGTGAGGTGGACTTTGGCTTCCCTACGGATAAGTTTCCACCAGAGAAGACCATCTATTATTCTTTGTTGAAGAATACGGGGCTTCATGTGAATGGGGAGTTTGTTGGGACTCCTACAAATGAGGGAATTATGCCATTGTGGAATGCCTGTGAAGAGTTTTTGGCATCTACAACCTATAAGGCTCGCAAGATTTCGGAGTTAATCAAAAAACTGTCTTACAAGCCATATAAGCTGAAACAAGGCTTCTTGGACTTTTGGATTCCAACGTATCTCTATATCAAAAAACAAGATTATTCACTGTATGGTGCTAATGGTGCGTATATCCCAAACATCAATATGGAATTTTTCGAGCTGTTGCAGAAACATCCAGGAGAATATCTTGTCAAGGCATTTGATGTGACTGGTGTTAAGGTCGAAATCTTCAATCAGTATCGAAAGTTCTTAAATGTAGGAGAGATAGGAAGCATCAAGAGTGATGATTTCATAGAAACCATCAAGCCTTTCTTTTTCTTCTATAATAAGCGACTCAATTATTATGCTAAGCATACACATAAGTTCAATCATGAGCAGACTGTAAGATTCCGTGATACATTGGCCAAGGCTAAGGATCCAGAGAAGACTTTCTTTGAGGATTTGCCAGAAGCTTTGGGATATGACAAGGAAGCTTTGCAAGATTCCAAGAAGGTGCAGGAGTTTTGTTATGTCATCAATCGAGCCGTAAAGGAACTACGCTCTTGTTATTCCGACATGATAGATAGAGTAGAAAGCAAGTTGCTTGAAACTCTTGGTATCGAAACTTACGATTATGCAGAATATGTTGTAGAAATCAGAAAACGTCTTGCTTATGTCAAAGAATATCTTTTGACGGATAGGCTCAAAGAGTTTTATCACCATGTGATGACTGAGTTTGATAATCGTACAGAGTGGTATCAATCCATTTGTTATACGGCTTTGGAGCAACCTTTGGAACGTTTGCGTGATGATCAAGAGGAAAAACTCATTGATAGCTTGACAACTCTGTTCCAAGAGTGTGAAAAATATTCTGACATATCCAAGATGGCTGAGGACGAAAAGGATGAGGTCTATTCTTTGGATTTGGTTTCTACAAAAGGAAATAATATTCATGCTCAGACTTTTAGATTGCCAGAAAGCGACAAGGTTAAGTCGGAAGAGTTAGAGAACCATATCGAACAACTTCTTACAGGAATGGATAATGACAACATTTCAGTATGTACGTTGTTGAAGATCTTGAATAAGAAATTAGGAAAATGAAAGTAAGACATATATTAGGAATATCGGGTGGAAAGGACAGTGCGGCTTTAGCCATCTATCTGAAGCAGAAATACCCTAATCTGAAAATAGAGTATTATAATTCAGATACTGGCTGCGAACTGGCTGAGACAGAATTGCTGATAGATAGACTGAGTGCTTATCTCGGAAATATCAAGCGTCTTAGGGCAGCAGAGGATAGTCCAGAGCCAACGCCTTTTGAGCATTTCTTGAAGGCGACAGGTGGCTTTTTGCCCTCGCCTCAGGCTCGTTGGTGTACGAAGAAAATGAAGCTGGACGAGTTTGAAAGATATGTTGGTGATGATTATGCTGTTTCTTATGTTGGTATTCGTGGTGACGAAGACCGAGATGGCTATGTGTCTTCTAAACCAAACATCCAGTCTGTATTCCCTTTCAGAAGAAACATTTGGAGTGTGGATGTTATCAATAAGTTCTTGCATAAGGAAAACCAAGAGCAGATCATTGACATTTATGATAAGTTATGTCCAGAAGGAATGATGAAGGAAGACTTGATGGAGGTTTTGAAGAAGCCTATCACTAAGCAATTCTATTATTCTAAGAAGTTGAATGCTTTGTTGGATATTGATGTCAAGATGTTCAACCATGCTGTGTTTGAATACTTGAAGACAACGGATTATCCAATAGGTCATTTGGATTCTTTTCCATTGATAGACAATGATGAGGTTTTGGTTAAAGACGATATCTTCCGATTGCTTCGTGAGAGTGGAGTGGGAGTCCCCAAGTATTACGAGGAAATCCCATTTGAAGTAGATGGCAAGATTGGTACATATTGCAGAAGCCGAAGTGGATGCTATTTCTGTTTCTTCCAACAGAAGATAGAATGGATATGGCTCTACGAGCAACATCCTGATCTTTACAAGAAGGCTATGTCGTTTGAAAAGGATGGTTATACTTGGATTCAGAATGAAAGCTTGGCTGACTTGATTAAGCCAGAGCGCATTCGCCAAGTAAAACTTGATATCATTAAAAGACAAGAGGCAAACAAAAGTAAGAATAAGGGAACAAGCTTAGCCGAACTATTTGGTGATGAATATGTTTGTGCCAATTGCTTTATCTAAAAATATCTAAAGGATAGGAGATAAGCCTATGTTGAAAGATGTAGTTTGGGCAAGTGATGGAACCTATAGACCTGGCGAGAAATTTTCGCCAGAAAGGTTCTTTAATGATGGATTGAAGAACAGTTGCAGTTTCGACCTGCAACTAGGCTATTTCAGTTCTGCCACTATTAGTGTATTGGCAGAAGGCTTTGCTACGTTTATAGCAAATGGCGGGGTTATGCGTCTTATCATCAACCAGATTGTTTCTGAAGAAGATAAGGAAGCTATCCAGAAAGGAGTCTTTGGTGATGTGGTAGATTGTATGGATCTGTCTGATTTTGAGTCTCTTCGAAAGACATTTGATGAGTATCAGAATCAGTTTTTCAGATGCTTGGCGTATCTGATTTCTCAAAATAGAATTCAAATCAAAATCATTAAGCCAAAGAAACATAAGGGAATAGCTCATACCAAGACAGGGCAATTCCGTGATGATGATACCATTACTTCGTTCACTGGTTCTGCCAATTTTACAATTAATGGTTTGCTTTATAACATAGAGGAAATCAAGATAGACCGAAGCGATTCTCCTGATGAGATGACTCAGAATAGAATCAAATCTCAAAGAGCAAAGTTTGAGCTTATCATGAATGAGCAGGAAAGCGATATAGAGTATCTGTCTCCAAGCCAGTTGGAGACGGCAGTATCGTCATGTTATCAGGACACGACCATAGAAGAGCTGCTAGATGTAGAAAAGAAGTTGGACAGAATTCGCCAGGAACGAAAAGCTCAAAAGGCAATTATGGGTGGAGATATGGTTAGGGAGGACATTTGTCTGGAAGAGATAACTCCACGTTTTCCATATCCGTCAGGTCCAAGAGAATACCAGCAGCAGGCTTTTGAAAACTGGAAAAACAATAAGCAGAAAGGTATGTTTGCCATGGCCACAGGAACGGGTAAGACAATCACCTCGCTGAATTGCTTGTTGGAGATTTATAAGCGCAATGGATACTATAAGGCGATAATTCTGGTACCAACGATTACTTTGGTAAATCAGTGGGAGCAAGAATGTCATAAGTTTAATTTTATGAATGTCATAAAGGTTTATTCTAAGAATCCTTTATGGAAAGAGAATGTTGAGTCGATTCATTTTAATGAGGAATATCGTTTGAAGAATGAGCGTGAGACCTCTTATGTGATTATATCTACTTATGCATCTTATACTCGTGAAAAAGTATTTAATACATTGAATGGCTTCAGCAAAAAACAGTTGTTGTTGATTGCTGATGAATGCCATAATATGGCTTCAGGCAGTATGTTGAAACGATTAGCCTATATTCCTTATCTGCGTAGAATAGGCTTGTCGGCGACACCAGATCGTCAATACGATGATGAAGGTAACAGGAACTTGCGTAAATTCTTTGGTGCAGAGAAACATTATACTTATGAGTATAGTATGGAAGAAGCTATCAGAAAAGGTGTGCTTTGTAAGTATCTGTATTATCCACATATAGTACGGCTGACCACGGAAGAACTGGAAGCTTATGTCGAGTTATCTGAAAGAATAGCTAAGTATTTCAATGATGATACCTGCTCTTTTGCAAAAATGGATGAGGGACTTAAAATGCTCTTGTTGGCAAGAAAGCGAATTGTTCATAAGGCTGCAAACAAACTTAAAGCTTTTGAGGACATCATCAAGAAGCGGTATCAAGAAAAAGGAAATTTGAAATATTCTCTGATATATGTCCCTGAAGGAAATGAACCTAATTATCTTGAAGTTGAAGATGATACGCTTAATCAAGATGAGGATTCTGAGCATCTTATAGATTTATATACAAAGTCGATATTGAAGTTGGATGATAAAATAACGGTGCGTAAGTTTGTCTCAGGGCAAAAGGATAGAGAGGAAATTCTTGAAGAATTTGCCAGTGGTAAACTTCAAGTGCTGACTTCTATGAAATGTTTGGATGAGGGTGTTGATGTTCCAAGAAGTGAATTGGCAATCTTTTGTTCAAGTACAGGAAATCCACGTCAGTTCATTCAGCGACGAGGACGTGTGTTGAGAACACATCCTAAGAAGAAGATGGCGGTGTTGCATGATTTGGTAGTTGCTCCTGAGATTAACCCAAATAGTAGTAGTTATCGAATGGAGCGTGCCATGCTGAAGAGTGAACTGATAAGAGTGAACAACTTCGCATTGCTATCAGAGAATCCTTCTTACTCAGAATTGGAACTGAGAGAGGTGATGGAACATTATGGTTTGAATTTATATAATAATGATAATATACAATGACAAATAAAGAAAGAATGCTTCACATGGTTCTCGATGACACAAAGTTGCAAGAACTCTATGATTACGACCAGTCTGAATATGAGGACTTATATACAGCCTTGAATTCTGATAATGTGGTTGTGGCTTCTGTTGCTCGCATCATAAAGGAGCTTGATGGTTCTACTGATGAGAGTGTTCAGAAGAAAGTGTACATGACGGTGTTTAATTACATAAATGAAAACTTGATAATATGATAATAAAGAAGATTGAAATAAATAATTTCCGTAGCTATTACAAGTTTAATGTTTTTGAACTTGATAACGGATTGAATCTGATTATCGGCTCAAATGGTGATGGTAAGACAACTTTTTTTGAAGCTTTAGAGTGGCTGTTTCGAACTGACGGAACAAGTAAAATGGACACAAAGCTTATCTCAAAGAAAAGATGCGAGGAACTAATGGCTGATGAGTCTGACGATGTTCGTGTTTCAATGACATACGAACACAAAGGTTATGTCAAGACTTTGGAAAAGAGTTTTCGTTTTACGAAATCTTTCGATGGAGAAATCACCATGTCTAATTTTTCTTTCTCTTTAATAGAGGAGAATGGAGTGGAACGAATGGTTCGAGATGGCATTAGATTTGATTATGATTTGCCTTCGGAGATTCGTAAATACACTATGTTCAAAGGCGAAAGTGATTTAGATGTTTTTCAAAATTCAAATGCATTAAAAATGTTAGTAGAAACTTTTAGTGACGTTAAGGATTTTGAAGCTTATTTCTCGTTTATGGAATTTGCTACCAAAAAAGCAGAACAGGCTCGTGATAATGCCCAAAAGTCAGATCGTAAGAATAGTGAGAAAATTAATCAATTCAGACGTACCATTGAGCAGGAAACGGGAATGTTGGATGATATAGAGAAAGAAATTGGACGTAAAGAAGATGAAGCTTCTAATTTTTCTAATCTATTGAAGAGTATCGAGCAGAGTAAAGAAGCATCAAAATTGCTGATAATGGTAAATCGTAGAATTGAAACTTTATCTAAAAAACGTGCTCAAACTCAGGCTCTTATCAAGGAAGAATATACGACAAGTCTTCTTGATGACATGTGGATTTTAATGGGCTTTGGTGATATTGCAGAGGAATATTCAAAGAAGGTTAATGATGTGGATCTGAAACGCAGAAAACTGGAAAAGGCATATTTGCTTTCTGCGGGAGCAGAAAAAGCTATCAAGAAGATGCAAACTGACTTTGTGCCACTTCCGGTTCATATTCCTGGACAAAAAATTATGCAGGAAATGTTGGATGAAGAAGTTTGTAAAATATGTGGTCGTCCAGCAAAGAAGCATAGTGATGCATGGAATTTTATGCTTCATCGTTTAGAAGAGTATCAAAAGTCTTTGGAAGTAAATGAAGATGAGGAAGTTGAGCCTTTTTATAAGAATAATTATATTGTTGAGCTTCAAAAAAGAGATACTTCTCTGAATGATAATCTTGCAGAGATTACTAAACTCCGTCATAAGATTCAGGAGGTTATTTCTTATAACAATCGTTTGCATGATGAGGTAAAGAAGATTGAGGCAAATCTGAATGTAGAGATTGAGCAGAAAAAACGTATTCTTGCTCAAACTGACGGTTTGTCTGAGGAGCAGTTGTTATCTAATTATGAGAATATTTCTAATTGGATGAATCAAAAGATTGGTGCAGAGAATCGCATAGCAAAATTGAAGGAACAGAGAGCAAAACATCGTAAGACTCTTGAGGAATCTCAGGATGCGTTGGGTAAGTTGGCTGAAGGTACTTCTGCGGCAGTATTTGCCAAGGCTGCATCAATTATTCGCCAAATATCGGAAGCATTCAAGTCTGCAAAAGAAACCAACAAGAAACGTCTTCTTCATTCAATTGAAGATGAGGCGAATGTCTTCCTAGAGAGCTTGAATACCAATGATTTCAAGGGTACCATCCGTATTTTGGAAAAGGCTAATGGACAAGGTGAGGCTGTTCTTATGAATAGTGATAATACAAGAATCTTCAATCCTAATACCGCTTTAAGAACAACTTACTTGATGTCGGTATTATTTGCTATAGGCAAGTTAGCCACTCAAAGAAGTGAAACGGAGTTTCCTTTGATATTCGATGCTCCAACTTCTTCCTTTACTGATGCTAAGGAAACGGAGTTCTTCAATGTAATTAGCAATTTGGACAAGCAGGTTGTTATCGTGACTAAGAGCTTTTTAAAGGAAAGTTATGAGGGTAATTTGGTTCTTGATCAGAACAAAGTAAATGAAGTCTCTGGTAGAGTGTTCCGTATTGAAAAGAAAAAGCCTTTCGATGATAAAGATCTGGCTACAATTCAAACAGTTGTAACAAAAATAAAGTAACTATGACAGAGAATATGAATAATATAGAGGAACTCGTTGATAAAAATGAGAAGCTTATAGATATATGGGGGCGTAGAACTCCAAAATTTGAAAAGAAATATGAGCAAACCGTTATGAGAGTAATCTCGGATTATGGTGTTGGAGCATCAGAGAATACAGGTGCAAAAGGAAAGGTGTTGGGTGCAGGTTATGAACCTTACATCATGGCTTTCTTTATCGGCCTATATGCAGGTAAGAAACTTCCATTATCAGAAGATTCCGATGATTTGAAGGTTTTGGGACAGCCTTTGCAATTTTGGGGCAATCTTGATTCGAAGAAAACTCGAAAAGCTTATCCTGCGTTGCGTTCTTATATATTTATGGCTCTCGTGGCAAAGACAGATATTGATTGGATTGCATTGGATAAAGGTGATATAAAGGCAAATACTGTAGTTTTTCAATTGATAACAACAATGGAAGAGTATGCTAATTATGGCTTCTCTGTCATGGAGGATAAATTAAAGGAAGATAAGGGATATTTCTTTTCTCATCGTTCCTTCTTGGATATGTTTTTACAGTTAACCTCCAAAAAGGTTGATGAAGAACATGATGAAGAGGAGCCAGAAGAATTATAAAGTAATATAGAAAGGGAAAATATGGACTATGTAGAGGCTTTTGAAAATTTAAAGCCGAATGAGAAATATGGCCGTAAAACTCCACATAAGGCGGTTCTTTTGCTTACCATTATAGAAATGTGTGAATCGGATGAGATTTATTCTAATGAAATTAGATATAATCAGCAGCTGATAGATACTTTTCATAAGGTATGGAAAAGAAGCTTGCCTGATGATGATTCTTTATTTGTGGATGCGTATTTCCCATTCTGGACTATGCAAAATGAAGATTTTTGGCATCTGGTTCCTTTTCGTGGCAAAGAAGAGAACTTGACTTTGTTGAAAGAAAGACAGGTTAGACCTTCTGAGAGTAAAATCAAGGAATGTGTTGATTACGTGGAACTTGATGAGGATCTGTTTTTCCTTATGACTTTACCGTCAGGACGTTCTTCTTTGAAGCGTGCTCTATTGGAGAACTATTCTGCTCTTACTGAAGAGAAAATAGGTGAATTGGCAACTAGTAAAGACAATGCCATAGATAAGTCTATAGAGGCTTTGGCTGAGTACCAAAAGATTTTGTCATCTGAAAATGAACCCAAAAATAATCTTGTGGCAGAGTCGTGTGATGAGGAAAAGCAGAAACTTTTTTATACTTTAGATGAAGATGTACAAATTCAATTAAACATTGAATACTATACTTTTCTCAAGGAACATAAGGCTGAAAGAGAAGTGTTTAGATCATTATGTCCAACGGTCTTTGATTTATATGATAAAATCTCGGCTCATCTTATAAAGCAGGAAGATATGACAAGTTCTTTGCTGTATCTTTATGAGAACTTCTTGCTGGATTTAAAAGTAAATCTTTTAGGTGTGGATGCTACGTTAAGTTTGGTAGATTGTATTGAAAATGCTATCAACCTACTTCATGCTCATGAGCATCAAAAGGATGTGTTCATCTCGTCGAATATTGGAATAGAAGATGATACTGTAAAAAAAGAAAACTCTTCTGGTGATTCACCGCTTTCTGATGATTCTGTATCTTCTGGCGATGACAAATCTTCTGCTGTGAATTGTAGAAGAAAGGATTTGCCATGGACCGAGAATGAAGAAGAATTACTTTTACTTTGTTATGAAAAAGGAAAAAGCATAGAGGATATTGCTAGTATTCTAGGGAGACCACAGAACTCAATTAAGTTGCGTCTCGCCAATTTAGGAAAGATAAAGTATGATTTTATACATAGTGAAAATACTGAAGGTTCTAAAAATACTGATCAGGATTTGTCAACTCTTGATTATTATGTCGAGAACATGGAGAGGCTGTGCTTTATCTTGAACAGAAATGGTGAACGTGTCTATTCTACAGATGGAAAATTAAAGATTCTGCATGGTAAACTCTATCGTTTCAATTACAAAGATGATATTTGTTTCACAGTTAAGGACATGGTGTGTACAAATGGAGTTTGGGATAAGGGCAAGAAGACGATAGTTGCTTATATGCAAACTGATTTGTTCCCGTTATTGGATAGAACCCATTATCTGGACCAAATTGAGGATATTAAAGAAGGTAGTTGTATGCAGCAAAATCAAATTCGTGTCGATGGGAAATGGTATGATTTTGATGGTAATTTAATAGGTAGAGCAACAGAATAACTCCCTGATATATTGGGCAATGTTGACAGTGAAGGAATCCAGGTTCGAAATGCTGGAAAAGATATTGTGCCCAAAGGAGGACTTGAACTTATCACCACAAAGTTATGCAGTTCTTACGATTATCTTTGGTTGATGGCCATTGTCGGTGGTAAGGGCGTTCAGAAAACAAAAGAGGAGAAAGGTAGAGGGTGTCAACAAGATGCCTAGACTGTTGCCCAAAGAGATATTTCGCATCGTGGTGCACGATATTGTGACCGCAGACAAATTCAACCTTTCCTTCCAGCAGAAACCTTTCCAATTCTTCCTTCGAAGTACCATGATAGGTAGCTTCATCATAGCGCAATGCACCTATGTCGTGAATCTTGTGGTCTTTTGTTCCGACTTCAGTATCCACGAAAGCATATTTAGAAACATCAGGCTTCCTTGAAGTGAAAAGGCTAAATATCGACATATCTTCTTGCTATTTTTTGCAAAGTTAGTGCTTTTATTTGATACATCCAAAAAAATGGGGTGGAAATGTGGATAGCATTCTTTTTCTTCCGATAATTTTTGTCGTTTCGTATAATTTTGCTATTTTTGCGGTCGAATCTGCTCACATTGAGCATGATGTCATAGATGAAAAGTAACAAGAAGCAATGACAGACAAGAATATGGAATGGAAGACGCTGAGCCAGAAATATCTCATCAAGCGTCCTTGGCTCACGGCAAGAGTCGATCAGGTGGAGTTGCCTACGGGCGCCATCATTGACGAGTATTATGTGTTGGAATATCCCGACTGGGTGAATACCATCGCCATCACGAAGGAAGGCAAGTTTGTGTTTGTTCGCCAATATCGTTATGCGATAGGCAAGACGGTGAACGAGTTGTGTGCCGGAGTGATAGAGAAGGGCGAGGAACCGATGGCTGCCGCCAAGCGAGAGTTGTTGGAAGAGACTGGCTTTGGAGGTGGTGAGTGGCAAGAGTGGATGACGATTTCTGCCAATCCCAGCACGCATACCAATCTGACCCATTGTTTCCTGGCTACCGACGTGGAACTCATGACAGGACAGCATCTCGACAAGGGCGAGGATGTGGAGGTGAGAATCTTTACACGGGAGGAAGTCTTGGGGATGTTGCAGAGGGGCGAGGTATGGCAGAGCTTGATGGCAGCACCACTCTGGAAGTACTTTGCGACGAGATAGCCCAGCTTGCATTGTGGGGAGTGCAAGCTGGGCTTTCCTTTTATTCGATTGTGATATACACCGCCTCGTCCTTGTCTCTAGCATGGATGAACTTCACGATGAGGCGTTGGAGCCAGATGCGAGAGTTCACGACCATGCCCACTTTTATATTTTCACCCACGAGTATGCAGCCTTGGGTCTCCTTGGCGGTATTGCCTGCGTGGATGCGAACCCCGGAGAAGCCCGGCACGCCGAGAAGCAACGACAGCCACTTCTTGAAGCGCATCGACTTGGTCATTACTAGTGGGTAACGACCTTCGGGTATCGCCGTTTCGTTCAATGATGTGTAGAGGAAGTGCTCTTGTGCCTCTTCGCTCCGCATCACCTATTGGAACCTGCAGCTTGAATCGCTGAGCACTTTCGAGCTTCGAACCGAAGACGAGGGAATAGACACCGCTCTCGTTGACGAAGAGCATCTGAACCATCTGAGTCTTAGAACTCTCACCATATCGATTCTTAACATTTCTAGCAATACTGCATTTTACAGTATCACTAAGGATAACGTGTTGTCTGATAGCATCATACGCTCGTTCAATAGTCACATTTGCTCCATATTGTTCAATACGTAAATCCAACAATCAAATATATCCATACACTCTAGCTCCTTCTTCTCGAAGAGTGGCAACTGCAAGAACACCACTCTCATCTTCTCGAAGCCATATCGCAAGCTTTTTCGGAATCGCAAGGAAAATGGGGAATAATTTGAAACAAAATGACAGTTATGACAATTACAGTTATGACAGTTTTGTTTTGAAAATACGTGTTTTTGGAGGTTATGATTTGTAAGCAAATATTTTATATTATATATTAATATATAATATACTTTCTATCAAGGATTGAAAATTTTGGTTTTTGAAAACTGTCATAACTGTAATTGTCATAACTGTCATTGATTTTTTGGACTCAACTCTATGACTTCGAAGATACAAAAATATGTCTCGCCCAGCGCAAAACTACGAGTTAGATTTATTAACACAAAAACTTCGTCTTGTTAACAGATTTTTGCAGATAAGTGCAAGCCCATTTTTGGTGTTTGGCGAAAAAAGCAGTACCTTTGCACCTGTAATCAAATGAGAAATAATAATGAATAAATAATAAATTTGTACTTTTATCATTTATAATTTCTTATTTATAATTTAGTATTAACCCCCTTTAAAAAAACTAACGATTATGACTGTAAAAGGAACTTTGAAGTATCGTAAGGTGGAGCGTACTCCACAAGTAGGCAAGGACGCTGGCAAGAAGAAGTACTATGCCACCGCAGTGCAGGACCGCACCATGGAGTTTGAGGACTTCGTGACCCACATCGCCGAGCACAACTCGCCTTACTCTCGAGGCACCGTCCACGGCGTTCTGATGGACACCCTCGACTGCCTTCAGGAACTCATCCTCGACGGCAAGAGCGTCCGCTTCTCCGACCTCGGTCTCTTCTCGCTCGGCATGAGCTCTCGTGGTGAGGAGACGGCATCCAAGGTCACCGCACAGAGCATCGAGGGCGTTCACCTCATCCTCCGCAACACCAAGGAATGGAGCAACGCTGAGCTCAAGAAGAAGTGCCGCATCGAACTCCTCGACAACCACGTGACCGTGGAGGATGGCACTGCCGATGGTGGCGGCAACGGTGGAACGACTCCTACCTCGCCAACGACTCCTAGCGGCGGCTCCGACTCCAAGGGCGACAATACCGGACAGGGCGGCTCTACAGAAGGTGGCGGCTCCAGCCAAGGCGGCTCCAGCTCTACAGAAAGCGGTTCTACCGGAAGCGAAAGCGGTCCAAAGGAGTTTGATTAATCTAAAGGAGTAAGATTCATCTGTAATAGATTAACCACTAAAAGGGCTAGTTAGCTGGCAATGGCGCTAGCCCTAACCACTAAAGAAACGCTAGCAAGCCACAACGGCGCTAGCCTAATTATACTTTATTCATTCTAAATTATACATTAAATCACTATGACTATCAACAAAAACGTTTGGAAGAACATCATCCAGTTTCTCATCACAGTACTCACTGCTCTCGGCACTGCTTTCGGCGTAACGAGTTGCATGTAGAACAGAAGTAGGGTTGGGGGCAAGTCTAAAAAACTTGTCCCTTTTTGCTATTATTTCAGTTTACATGTCTAGTTTTTGCAAAAAGTACAGCATTTTTTGTGGTTAGAGCAATAAAAATTGTGGTTATCGCATGTTGGTTACATAAAAAATGCCTATCTTTGCACTGTATAATTAAAAACAGCAAGTTATGAAGAAATTATTGACTTTAATGATTGTGGTAATGATGTCTGCTATATCATTCGCCCAAAATGATGTAACCAAGTTCTTGGGCATTCCCGTAGATGGAACTGTGGCTGAGATGAAAGCTAAGTTGATGGCAAAAGGGTTCAAGGAATTGCCATATAGTGATCAACTTGAAGGTACATTTAATGGTGAGGATGTTTTTGTGAGCATTGTAGAGAACCAGGGAAAGGTTTGGCGAATTGCGGTCTATGACCAAAATGATAGAGATGTAACTAATGTTAGAATCCGCTTTAATACCTTGTGTTCTCAGTTCTGCAAAAACACTAAATATACAGCACTCAAAAAAGAAGAAGATTATTGGATACCTGAAGGTGAAGATATTTCTTTTGAATTGACAGTTCATAATAAGCGCTATGAGGCGGCGTTTTCACAACAACCTACTGATACGTTGACTTTTAAAAATTTGGTTTATAATGCTCTATTGCTTAAATATACGCCTGACCAGATTCATAATCCAACTCATGAGCAAGAAGAGGACATGCAAAATATAATAAATAACTCTGTAGTAGATGCAATGGAAAAAAGATCAGTATGGTTCATGATATATAATAATTATGGAAAATATAGAATAACTATGTATTACGATAATGGCTATAATAGAGCTAATGGTGAAGACTTGTAAAACAGTTTTTCTCCTTCTGATAAGAACAAATTAAGAAATTATGAGTACAAAAGTAAAATTTATCTTGACTTTCATTGGTGGTTTCGTCTTGGGAATCATTTTTATCTGTATTGTCGGAGTTGTGATGTCTCATGCTAACAGTAGTAATGATGGTACCGTGTATTTTGAGAAAGCAGGGCAAGTGATTCCTATTCGGGAGTTCAAGGTCATTCAAGTTTATGATAATGGTAGTGCGTTGACCATGGCTGATGATACCGAGCATTATGGTACTGTTGTAGCTTTCCCTGCAAGAGATGGCTCTTCGTATTATGACGATCAAAAGATTGTCATTCCAAGCGGAAAGTGTGTTAAACAAATAGGTACATTCAAGTACATGACTCGCCAAGAGATTGAGAAGACCGTTCCTATCGTGGAAATCTTTGATATATAACAAAAAAATAAGCAAGGGGAAGGGGAGTGCTCCTTTCTCTTGCTTATTTTCTTTTATGCTTCTTGCCGATAGAATCGATGGCAATGGTTAATTCTTCAAACGTTTGATTTGCTCTTGGGGCAAGCTGGTGGCTTGCATAATTTGTATGATAGGCAAGTGCATTGAAAGAAGATTCTTGGCAACATCTAACATGCCTTCCGCTCTTCCTTCTGCTCTTCCTTTCTTGATGCCATCTTGCATGCCATCATCATAGCCCGTGCTGATGACGCTGCGCTGGTATGCCTCATTCATCTTATGGCGTTGATACACAAGCAATTCCTCCCTCGACAACTTGCGTACATCGAGACATTCCTTGGCATCTGCCAAGCCTGGGGCAGTGTCGCTCGCCTCTATCTCGCCCGTCTTCAAGAAACGAATCCACTCATCGAGATGCGTCTTCGCCACCTTGTCGAAGTTGTTGACGCACAGGAGGTAATACTCTGGGAAGATGTCGCCTGCCTCACGCTGTGACTTCTCGTCCTTCTCGAAGGTGTCGCCGAAGAACACCTCGCTCTGTCGGTTGGAGAGCTTCAAGATGTCGTGAGGGTCGTGCAAACCTTGGAACACGGTCTTGCCATGATACACATAGTCTTTCGCTTGACCAAGGGTGAAATATACGATGTTGATAGAATACACCTTGCGCACCTTCTCGTAGTCTTCGCCCAGGTTGATGTAGTCGGTGATGGCCTTCGACACGCCGTAGAGGATGCGATGGAAGTAGGCCAGCTCACGGTTGTTTTGGATCTCGAAGATGGTGAGCTCGCCCTTCTCGCTCTCGGCGAGGATATCCACACGATTGAACTTGTCGTTTTCGTCTTCTTGATTGGACTCGCTCTCCAGGAAGCGCACGATGGTGAACTTCTCGTTCAAGAGAGAAGTCATCAAGCCCTCCAGCACGGCATGGTTTGCCTTGTCGCGCAGCACTCGTTTCATCGCCCAATCAAAGCTAATTAAATTTGTCATTTTCGCTTGATTTTTAATGTTAAACTTATGTGATGGATTTCTTATCCGTAATGGATATTTAAATCCTTTTCATTCATGAATTTGCAAATCTGCTGCAAAGATACGCTTTAATTTGCACTTTTGCAAAGAAAAGGGAAATAATTTTCATTTGAGGTCACAAATAGTGAACACAAGAGCCTTGTCATTTGTCATTGGTAAGTAAAAAATAAGCAAGGGTGAAAGTTTTTTCATTTTTTTGTTGGAAAAACAGATAAATGTTGTATCTTTGCAGCAGACTCGTAAGGGCATCTGATTCAAAAGATACAAGTTATGAAAGATATGTTGACATTGAGCAAGGAGAGATTCTCCGCTCGCAAGTTTACGGCTGAAGCCGTGAGTGACGAGGATTTGAAGTATGTGTTGGAGTGCGTGCGCATGGCTCCTTCGGCTTGCAACAAGCAACCATGGAAGTGGCTGGTGGTGAAGTCGGATGAGGCGAAGCAAAAGCTCCAGGAGTGCTATGACAGAGAGTGGTTTAAGACCGCTCCGATGTATATCGTGGGAATGCGCAACAAGCTGGAGAACTGGGTGCGCAAGGAGGACAACAAACCTCACGGCGACATCGATGTCGCCATTGCCACTGAGCACCTTTGCCTGAGTGCAGCGGAGCGTGGCTTGGGCTCTTGCTGGGTTTGCAATTACGACCCTCAGAAGATGCATGAGTATTTTGAGCAAGGGGAGAGAGCTGACTTCGAGGCGGTCGTTATCGTTCCTGTCGGTCATATCGCCGAGGATTGTCCTCATGCTGAGAAGAAGCGAAAGGAATTGAATGAGATAGTCGAGGAGATTTAATTTTCTCGCCATGTAGATATAAAAAGCCCCGATGATGTTTCTTTATATCATCGAGGCTTTTTTAGTGTTTTCTTTAGATTTGTTCAGAAGAGCAAAGGTCCATTTCCCTTTCCGATATGGGCGTTTGCTCCTTTTTGTATTCCTTCAGCCAAGAGCTGTTTGGCAAGGGAGATGGCGGTGACGAGGTCGTTGCCTTTCACCAGATAGGAGGCGATGGCGGAAGAAAGGGTGCAGCCTGTGCCGTGGAGATTGTGGGTGGCAATCTTCTTCGTTGGGAAACGATGTGATTCGCCTGTGGTCGAATAGAGAATGTCTGCTAGATCTTCGCCTTCGGCATGGCCGCCTTTCACGAGGAAACTTGTGCCATATTTCAGAGGAAGCTTTTTGTATTTGGCATCTTCAAATGCAAGGTTCGTTTCTCCCTGCTTTTCTAAGATCTTTCTTTGTCCTTTTTCAGAATCCGATTCTTTCCCATTCTCATGATCCAATGCTTGAATCGTTTTCTTGTCTCTGTTAGATTCTCTTTCTTTCTTTTGCCTCATCAGAAGCTCTGCCTCTGGAAGGTTGGGCGTGACAAGGGTGCAGAGAGGAAGGAGTTCCTCGCAAACGACCTGGATGCACTCTTCCTCCATCAGTCGATGGCCGCTCGTGGAAATCATCACGGGGTCGTAAATGACGGTAAGGTTCTTGGGGGATAGTTTCCTAGCATCTTTGGCAAGACTCTCTTTATAGTCTTTCAGCGTGTCGGCAATGACGTGAGCGATGGCGGCATTCGGCACCATTCCAATCTTGACGGCGGTGATGTGCAGGTCGGACAAGACGGCATCCAACTGGCTCTTGACAACCTCTGCCGGAACTAGCATCACTCCCTTCACTCCGAGCGTGTTCTGACTGGTGATAGCAGTGATGACGGTTGCCCCATAAACACCTACTTTGGTCATCGTCTTGAGGTCTTGTTGAATGCCTGCACCTGCAGATGAGTCAGAACCGGCAATCGTCAGTGCCACAGCGTCTTGTGGATGCGATACGTTCTTCCACGCATCCCCAAGAATCATACCTCCTCCAAAGCCCATTCTCAGCACATCATCTATCTTGTTGAAGGTGACTCCACCTAGCGCCAAAACCTTCTTGTCGATGATGCCAACACGCCTTGCTTCCTCGATTTCGGTGGAAGAGAATGCGGCGTGATAGCCTTGCTTCGAGATGGAATCGAAGATGGGAGAAAGGGAGACGTAATCACACTTCTCCTTCCATTCCTTCACTTCCTCCAATGAATGGCAACTCTTGCTCACGCTTCCTTTCCAACCCATAGGTGGTTGAGGGTTGCGACCATTGAGATGAACGCCATGTAGGTGGTATTTCATCGCCAATTCGTGATGGTCGTGGAGCACGAGGCGAGGGTAGTATTCACTAGGAATCGACATGATGAGCCTTTCCAACTCCTCAGCCTTGGATTCGGGCTTGCGGATGTGGATGAGGTCAACGGAGGAATGGAGAAGCTGAACGATTTGTTCTGCCTCTCCATCGAAGAAATAGGGAAGTGTGATTACGATGGTCATAATTTCTATTTTTCTGCGAGTTTTCCAAAGAAGTCGAAGGAAGCATCCCAGTCTTTCCAAACTGGCTCACGTCCCAACTCCTTCAGGCGAGCGTTGATCACCTTGGCGGTTCGCTCATCACTTACAGTAAACTGCTCAAGTGCCTGAGGGTAAGTGTGGTAGCCGCCAGGATTTACTTTTGACTCTGCCGACATGGTGGTGACACCGAGGGTCGCCATATTGTCACGGATGATGGCTGGCTCACGAGTAGAATAAGAGATATCCACATCGTGGTCGAAGATGCGCATGGCGAAAGTAGCCTGGGCAAGTTCCTTGTCAGTCATATAGCAGTTTGGTTGGAAACCCTCGTTCTGAGCCGGACGCATGCGAGGGAAGTTGACGCTGTACTTGGTGCGCCAATAGTGCTTCTGGAGATAGCGCAAGTGGTAAGCCATCATGGTGACATCGGTGCGCCATTCCTTCTCCAGTCCGATGAGCACGCCCATGCCGATACTGTGAACACCAGCCATACCCATGCGGTCGAAACCATCGCAACGCCACTCAAACTTGCTCTTCATGCCACGTGGGTGATAGAGTTTGTAGTTGTCACGATGATACGTCTCCTGGAAACAGATGACACCGTTCATGCCATGGTCGGCAAGCGTTTTGTAGTCCTCGGTGGAGAGAGGCATCACCTCAATCTTCACATTTGAGAAGTACTTCTTGGCGATGTCGATAGCCTTGGCGAGGTAAGGAGTGCCCGCCTTGGCAGGATTCTCGCCCGTAACGAGGAGGATGTTCTCGAATGGAGCCAACTGTTTGATAGCCTTGTACTCGTTCTCTATCTGCTCAGGGGTGAGGATGGTACGAGCCATTGGGTTCTCACGATGGAAACCGCAATAGACGCAGGAGTTTGAGCAAGAATTGGTGATATAGAGAGGGATGAACATCGACATCGTCTTGCCGAAGCGCTCCTCTGTGTATTTACGTGAGAGTCGGGCCATCTGCTCTAGGAATGGTTCGGCTGCAGGTGAAAGCAATGCCATGAAGTCGTTGACATCGCAATGGTCTTTGGCGAGGGCACGGCGCACATCGTTGGCTGTCATACTGGCGATGCGCTGGGTGGTCTCCTCCCAACTGATATTCTTTAATTCGTCGCTAAACATTTTTACTTAATCCTATTTTGTGTAAGTTCCTTGGGTTGCGGAACTTACTTGTTCCTTTTCGTGCAAGGTTTGTAGGCGTACTCCCGGATGGAAGTAATCGATGGTTGTTCGCCGCAAAGCTCGCACTTGTTGTTCTTTTTGGTGTCAAATCGTTGCCACATCGTCGTGAGCGCATCGACCGTGAGTAGGGTATTGGTGAGTGGCGTTCCGATGCCCGCCAAGCACTTGATGGCTTCATTGGCTTGCACGGTACCCACCATGCCTGCCAACGAACCGAGCACGCCCACCATCGAACAGGTTTCTACCTCTGCCATAGCTGGTGGCTCAGGGAAGATGCAACGATAGCAAGCCGTTCCTGGCTGATGCGTCATCACCTGTCCGCCATATCGGTTGATGCCTCCTATCGTGAACGACTTGCCGAGCATCACGCAGGCATCGTTGACGAGGTACTTGGACGAGAAGTTGTCCGTGCCTTCCACCACGAAGTCATAGTCTCGAATCAAGTCCAAGGCATTGTCCTCGTTGAGGAATATCTCGTGCTTGATGATGTTGACATCGGGGTTCATGGCTTTCAGTCGTTTCTCAGCCACGTCTATCTTGAGCTGACCTACATCGGAGGTCTCATAGAGAATCTGGCGTTGCAAGTTGGCGGATGACACAAAATCGCCATCCACCAATCCGATGGTGCCCACACCCGCTGCAGCCAGATACATGGAGGCTGGTGAACCGAGTCCACCAGCGCCCACGATGAGCACCTTGCTTTGGAGCAATCGCTGTTGTCCCTCCTTGCCAAATCCATCGAGGATGAGGTGGCGGTTGTAACGTCGCTTCTGTTCTGAAGTTAGGTCATTCATTATTTCTTATATTTTCTCAAGTCGTGTGTCAACTTAGCGGCACAGAAGTTAGGACCGCACATCGTGCAGTATTCGCCCTCGGTGTGTCCTGCCTCCTCGAAGTACTGGAGTGCCAACTCTGGGTCGAGCGAGAGGTGGAACTGGTCGCGCCAGCGGAACTCGAAGCGAGCTTTCGACAAGGCGTTGTCACGGATGGTAGCGCCTGGATGTCCCTTCGCCAAGTCGGCGGCATGTGCGGCTATCTTGTAGGTGACCACACCTGTGCGCACATCATCCTTGTTAGGCAAGGCGAGGTGCTCCTTCGGGGTGACATAGCAGAGCATGGCGGTTCCGAGCCAAGCGATCTGTGCGCCACCGATGGCGGAAGTGATATGGTCGTAGCCTGGGGCGATGTCGGTGACAAGGGGACCGAGGGTGTAGAATGGAGCCTCATGGCAATGGTCGAGCTGACGCTCCATGTTCTCCTTGATCTTCTGCAATGGCACGTGACCCGGACCCTCGATGAAAGCCTGCACGTTCTTGTCCCATGCGCGAGTGACAAGTTCGCCCATCGTGTCGAGTTCGGCAAACTGTGCCTCGTCGTTGGCATCGGCGATACAACCCGGACGCAAGCCATCGCCCAAGGACAATGCCACGTCATACTGAGCCACGATGTCGCAGATGTCGTCGAAGTGCTCGTAGAGGAAACTTTCCTGGTCATGGTAGAGACACCACTTGCTCATGATGCTACCTCCACGGCTCACGATGCCACAGAGACGCTTGTCGGCGAGATGCACGTTGTGACGACGGATGCCAGCATGGATGGTGAAGTAATCGACTCCTTGCTCACACTGTTCGATGAGTGTGTCGCGATATACCTCCCAACAGAGGTCTTCCACCTTGCCGTTCACCTTCTCCAAGGCTTGGTAGATAGGCACGGTTCCTACTGGAACAGGACAGTTGCGCACAATCCATTCACGAGTCTCGTGGATGTTGTCGCCTGTGGAGAGATCCATCAGCGTGTCGCCGCCCCATTTGCAAGACCATACCGCCTTATCCACTTCCTCCTCGATGCTGGATGTGGTGGCAGAGTTGCCGATGTTGGTATTGATTTTCACCAAGAAGTTGCGTCCGATAATCATCGGCTCGCTCTCAGGGTGATTGATGTTGGCTGGCAGAACGGCACGTCCTCGTGCAATCTCATCACGCACGTATTCAGGAGTGATGTGGGTCTTGATGCCCAACTCCTCGCAGTTCATGTTCTCACGGATGGCAACGTATTCCATCTCCGGAGTTACGATGCCTGCCTTGGCGTATGCCATCTGGGTGATGTGCTTGCCAGCCTTGGCACGGCGAGGCAACTGGATGTGCTCGAAGCGAAGGTGGTCGAGCGAGTGGTCGGCGAGTCGCAGCTTGCCATACTCGCTGGTTACCTCGGCGAGCTGTTCGGTATCGTCACGGTCTAGAATCCACTGCTCACGCATGCGAGGCAAACCTTTCTTGAGATCCACCTGATAGTTAGGGTCGCTGTAAGGACCACTGGTGTCATAGATAAACACAGGAGCATTCGGTTCGGTATGAGGAATGCCACGCTCATCCTTCACGACGGTAGGGGTGAGGTTGACCTTGGTCATTCCGACTTGGATGTTAGGGAAGCGTTTTCCCTGCATATACGCCTTTTCTCTCTTGGCGTAGGCTTTGTTATCGTTTGGCATAATGTTTCAAGTGAAGAGATAACACCTCTTCATTGTAATGATTAACTATTAATTCTTAACTATTAATTCTTAATTATTTAAGAATGCGGTGAGTGGCGAACTAGCCTCGGCACAATCGCTGATGGCTCCCAGACCTGCCTCGTAGGCACGGCGACCGCAGATGACAGCCTCCTTGAATGCCTTCGCCATTTCTACAGGGTCGCCTGCTACGGCGATAGCGGTGTTGACGAGACAAGCGCTGGCGCCCATCTCCATCGCCTCGGCTGCATGGCTAGGGGCACCGATGCCGGCATCCACTACCACAGGTACAGTAGCTTGCTCAATGATGATCTGCAGGAAGTCTTTCATGCGCAAACCCTTGTTGGTGCCGATAGGTGCGGCGAGTGGCATCACGGTAGCTGCTCCAGCCTCTTCCAAGTGCTTGCAGAGGGTAGGGTCTGCCTGGCAATATGGCAATACCACGAAACCGAGTTTCACGAGCTTCTCAGTTGCCTTGAGGGTCTCGATGGAGTCTGGCAAGAGATAGCGTGGGTCTGGGTGAATCTCCAGTTTGAGCCAGTTGGTGCCGAAAGCCTCACGAGCCATCTGTGCGGCGAAAACAGCCTCCTCGGCATCACGTACTCCACTGGTGTTAGGGAGCAACTGGATGTTAGGGTTCTGTACGATGTGGGCGAGGAGGTCGTCCTGCTTGTCTTCCAGTTCGATGCGCTTCATGGCGACAGTTACCATCTCGGTCTCAGATGCCTTGATGGCGTCAGCCATGAGATTGTTGTTGTTGAACTTTCCTGTTCCGAGGAAAAGGCGTGAGTTGAACTCGCGTCCTGCGATTACTAACTTTTCCATTGTTGTTTGTATTTGTTTTTGGTTTTGAATTTCTTGTTTATTCGTGTACAACTTCTCCTTCTATCGCTTTGAGAATCAGTGCGGTTTCTTCCACGGGATTCTCTGCGTTGAGGATGGTCCCGCTGAGGGCGATGCCCGTTACGCCGGTCTTCATGATGTCGGGGATGTCGGGGATGGTAATGCCGCCGATTGCGACAATCGGGAGAGCTTCTTTCATCCCATCGATGATGTGGCGATAGCCCTCCAAGCCGAGGATGGGAGAGAGTCGTTGCTTGGTGGTGGTATAGCGGAATGGTCCGCATCCGATGTAGTCGGCACCAGCCTTGGCGTGAGATATGACATCCTCCAATGTGTTGGCAGTGCCACCGATGATGAAGCCATCGCCCAAGATTTGGCGAGCCTCTTGGATAGGCATGTCATTCTTGCCTAGGTGGACACCATCCGCATGGAGTTCCTTCACCAATTGTACTCGGTCGTCGATGATGAAGGTGGCATCAGCCTCCTTGCACCATTTCTGTGCCTTGATGGCGATGGGGCGAACCTCCTCGTCAGTGGCGTCCTTCATGCGAAGTTGAATCCAACGGCATCCTCCCTCCAGTGCCATCTTGATTCCATCGAGATAGGAATAGCGGTCGTTGAAGTGGGAGATGAATTGGAATCGGCTATGATGGAATAATTTCTTTTGCATAGTTTTATGGCGTTAGCCTTCATTATACATTATTCATTATAATTTATACATGATCTCCTCATCCTCCACAAAACGCCTTGATGATGACGATGTCTGCTCCCTCTGCGATAGGCGTCTGCTCCCAGTCATTGCGAGGTACCATGGAGTTGCTGATGGCGATGGCGACACCCTTGGCTGGAAGGTTGAGCTCCTCTGCCAGTTGTTTCACGTTGAGAGCTTGTGTCTCAGTTTCCTTGTTGTTGATGTTTACTTTCATAAAGCATTTCCTTTTTGTTATAACCTATAAAATCTCACGGAAATGCTTTTGGTAAAAGCAGTCAGAAAAGAAAAAGCCCCTAATCCAGGCGATTGCCATGGAATAGGGGCTTCTTTGTGGGATATGCCTTTATATGTTGAGGATGTAGTCCGATGTCTTTCGGATGTTGTCCTATATTTAATAAGGTGTCATATCCTTCGGTAATATCATATCTCCCTGCGTCAGCATTATCTGCATCAGGTTCAATGGGTATCATCTCAGCCGATTCTCTCAGCACCCCGTGATTTTTCGTTTGCAAATGTAATGATAATATCGGAAAGTCGTATCAAAGGGGCGATTCTTTTAGTGTATATTAACACAAGCGCATGAGTGGAAGCGAATTGCGTTCATTTCGTAAAATGAACGTAACGCCTTTGTCATAAGATGCCCGTACCTTTGCACCCGAAATTCAAAATGTATTCAGAATTGGGATACAGAAGAAGGAAATATTAAACTTACAGACAAAAGGTAATGAAAAAGAATGTTTTAAGCGTTGCATGGGTAGCAGCCTTGTTGATGGCAAGCACCTTCGTCCATGTGGCAAATGCACAAAACGCAAAGGCTCCTGTTGCTTGGGGCGTAGAGAATGGCACTGTCAAGTGCCTGGTGCAACCCAGTAATTTAACTCAACGTGACTACGCCAGTCGTGGTACTTGGGAAACGCTCAAAGGCGAAATCACCCTCTATATGGCCAATGACCTCGGTCGCAATGGCTATTATGACCAGAAGCCTATCGCCGAACTGATGGGCGAGATGGCGGGTACAGTAGATCCTGAGTGTGTCATTGCCGCCGGCGACATCCATCACTTCAATGGTATCGTATCCCTCCAGGACCCTTTGTGGATGACCAACTATGAGTTGATATATTCTCATCCTGACTTGATGATAGACTGGTTTCCTGTATGTGGCAACCATGAGTATCGTGGCAACACGGATGCCTTCTTGCACTATGGACAAGTAAGCCGCCGATGGATGATGCCTGCTAAGTATTACACCAAGGTTTTCAATCGCAAGAATACTTCTGTTCGTGTTGTCTTCCTCGACACTGCACCTCTCATCGACAAATACCGCAATGATTCGGAGACCTATCCAGACGCATGCAAGGAGGATATGCAAGCTCAGCTCTCATGGCTTGACGAGACCTTGAAGAACGCTAAGGAAGACTGGGTGATTGTGGTAGGGCATCATCCTATTTATGCTGACACGGAGAAGAGCGAGTCAGAGCGAATTGATATGCAGAAGCGAGTGATGCCTATCCTCCATAAATATCATAATGTAGATATCTATGCTTGCGGACACATTCACAACTTCCAGCACATCAAGAAGCAAGGTGATAATATCGACTACGTGGTCAACACCTCTGCCTCGCTAGCTCGTCCTGTGAAACCTATCGACGGAACCGTGTTCTGTAGCTCGGCTGATGGTTACGCTGTATTTACGGTCGATAAGAAGCAACTCCGTATGTCGATGATTGACAAGGATGGCAACATCGTCCACGAGATTATGAAAACTAAGTGAAGAGTGAAGATATGAACAAGATTTTACTGAGTGCGGCTCTCATGGCAAACGTCATTGCCATGTCTGCCCATACACTCGACGGTATTGTGAAGGATAACAAGACGGGCGAGCCTCTCATCGGTACTGTGGTGAGAGTCAAGGAATTGCCCAATGTGAGCACTACCACCGGACTGGATGGTAGTTTTACCCTCCACGAGTTACCCGATAAAGGAAAGTTTACCCTCATCATCTCTTATATGTCTTATAAGACCAAGGAGATGGTGGTGGATGTAGCCAAGGATTATGGCAATGGTTCTGCCAAGGACAACAAGCAGGGTAAGGAATCTCAACTCATTATAGACTTGGAAGAGGATGCCAAGCAACTCGGTGAAGTTGTCGTAACCGGTCATAAGGAATATCATAGCGACCGTAGCGCCATCGACTTGGAGAAGAATGCTGGTACGGTGCTCAATGTGATGAGTCAGCAGAGCATTCAACTATCTCCTGATGTCAACGTGGCGAGTGTGCTTCAGCGTGTGTCGGGTGTGACGATGGAGCGTGATGCCTCTGGCGAGGCAACTTACGCCATCCTTCGAGGTATGGACAAGCGATATAACTATACGTTGGTAAATGGTGTGAAGATTCCATCTCCCGACGATAAGAACCGTTATGTTCCACTGAACATTTTCCCTTCCGACTTGATGGATCGCCTTGTGGTGTCGAAGTCACTGACAGCTGATATGGAGGGTGATGCAGCAGGTGGAGTGGTAGATATGGTGATGAAGGATGCGCCTTCTCATTTCCAGCTTCAGGCGAATGCTGCCATCGGATATAGCGACTATTTTATGAAAGATGGTCGTGACTATCTATCTTCCAATCGTGGAGATTTCACCAAGAAGGCTCCTTACGAAGCTTTTGGCAAGGACTATAAGGCAAGTATGCCTGATTTCAAGAATGGTCCTACACAAGTAAGTCGTCATTCCTTGCCTGCCCCTAACTTTATCGGAGGCCTTGGCATAGGCAATCGCTTTTGGGAAGACCGCCTGGGCGTAATGTTGGCTGGTAGCATCCAGAATATCTTCCGTGGAACAGAACGTACTTACAATAGCGTGAAAATGGCATCTGGCGAACAAGCGATGTATATCAGCAGTCTCCAGCACCGTTATTATAGTATTCACGACCTCACAGCAGGACTCCATGCCAAGTTGGATTTGACACTCGGCAACCACAAGTTGGAGTGGTACAATATGTATGTGAACACCAACTCAAAGGGCATCAGATACAATAATAGCATCAATACGGAGTACATCTCTTCCGACACCTATACGCAGGATGATGAGACCCGTTCACTTTCACAGACACAGAGCATCTTTGCCACCCATCTGAAAGGTACGCATCATCTCACGAAAGACTTTACCGTAGATTGGTCAGGGTTATACTCAGAAGCAACTGAGAAAGCCCCGGACAGGGTGTATCTCACGCTCACGAATACTGTGCAGAGCGAGGAGGGCAGCTCGTTATGGAATGGTGACAAGACCATCGTGAAGACTCAACCAAAGGATATGGAACGCCGTTTCCAACACAATGATGACAAGGACTTGGCAGGCTACATCAACCTATCATACGATACCCATTTCGGTGATGCCTTGGATGCTTTGTGGAAGGCTGGCGCACAGTATCGCCGCAAGGAACGCAACAACCGATATTATTCTTATATCTTCGGTCCAAGCAATATCTCCCAACGCTTGGATGGCAATGGCTTCGACCAGTTTGCCGCCATCGATTGGACCTGCAAGACTCCATATTCTCAAGCTTCCCAACTCAATTATGATTCCAAGGAACATATTGGCGCAGCCTACGCCATGGTGACCTTGAAGTCTGAATTAGGCGAAGTGAATGTAGGTTTCCGCGCCGAGCATACTAACCAGATATACACCATGCTCCAGAAGTTCCGCAGCATGGGGCAGGTGGGCGAACAGAGCTATTGGGACTATCTGCCTTCGGCATCTATCAAGTGGACACCAACGCAGAAGATGAATGTGCGCCTCTCTTACTATCGTTCTATCAATCGACCTGGATTCTACGAGATTGTGCCTTATCAGATTATGGGCGAGGAATATATGGAGAAAGGAAATCCTGACTTGAAGCGTGCCCGCATCGACAATATCGACTTGCGCTGGGAATGGTTCCCTAGCAAGACCGAGCAGATTCTTGCAGGTGTATTCTATAAATACTTGAAAGACCCTATTGAACAAGTGTTTGTGACATCTGATGGCAAAATAGGCAGTGGCGCTGATGCTTATTATATGCCCGACAACTTGGGTAATGCCAAGAACATGGGTTTTGAGATAGATGTCATCAAGTATATCCGCCACTTTGGCGTGAAGGCGAACTATACCTATACTCACTCTGAGATTACCACCTCGAAGCGTGAGTATCAAGAGGGAAGTGCTGAATACAAGACTGGTGTCACCCAGACTCGTCCTTTGGTGAACCAAGCACCTCATACCGCCAACCTCTCTTTACTCTATAAGGACACCGAGAATGGATGGAATGGACAGTTGGCTGCATCCTATACAGGCACGAAGTTAGCCCTTGTTTCTCCTTTCAAGGATGCCGACCAATGGGACAAGGCGATGTTTGGACTCGACCTCAGTGCCGAGAAGCAATTCAAGAATGGTCTATCCATCTTCTTGAAAGCCAACAACCTGCTCAATGCCAAGCGTGAGCGTTATCTCAAGACGGTGAACGAGAGCAACCTCCAGTATGAGGGACAGAAGAGCGACAAGACCATTGTGGGAACCTACCAATATGGCAGAACTTTCCTCTTGGGAGTGAGATACAAACTTTAATTAAAATCAAAGAAATGAAAAAGATAAATACTTGGGCGTGTATGCTGGCAATGGCAGCTACCACCGCCATATTCACAACTTCATGTGAGAATGATAACATCAATCCATACGACTATGCCAACAATGGAAACAATCAGGAAAACCAAGGTTCTACGGATGCCTTCAAGACCGACCTTGCCGAATACCCAAAAGGGTCTTTGGTATGGACCAAGGACACTACCTTGTCGGAGAGCGTGGAGATACCTGTGGGTACATCGCTCTATATTGAGCCAGGTGTTACCATCACTTGCAAGAGCGAGGTGCAAGTGCCTGTGGAAATCGTGGTCTTAGGTAATCTCTATTGCATGGGTACGGCGGAGAAACCAGTCACCATCACTTCAGATACCAAGAAGCCTGCCGACTGGGGTGGCATCATCTGTGGATATAACTCAGAGGAGGTGGTGCTGAATCATGTAGATATAGCCTATGCTGGAGCTACGCCTACAGAGTCGTCGGCTTCATTCCAAAACAAGCTTTTCAAGACCACCATTGATGGCGGTGTGCCAGCCTTCCATTTCTGTAATGTGAATGGCAAGTTTGTGATGGCAAACAGCTATTTCCATGACAACTATAACGACCAGACATATTTTACAGGAGGACAGGGCGTTATCATCAACAACATCTTCGCAGATAGTGGCAATGCTGCTGATGGTGGTGAAGCCATCAACGTGAAGTCGGGATGTAAACTCGATGTCGCCAACAATCTGATTTACAATGCCTGCACCAATGCCCTCAAACTCTCCAATGCCGGCAATAGCGAAACTGTGCCTCTGACGGATATGACTGTATATAACAATACCATCGTCAACTGTGGTTGGCGTCGTTCCAAGAATAAGAAAGGCGGCAGCATCTGGGTGGAGAAAGCCGCTCGCCCAGTAATGGTGAACAACCTTATCTATGACTCTCGCTTCGGACTCAAGCAGCCAAAGCAAGATGGTGCGGATATGGACAACAGTCGTATGACCCCAAACTATTATTTTGCTTCTACGGAGACGGGGGTGGAGCAGATGGCGAAAAATGCAAGCCTTGGCATCTGGTACGACACGGATGTGCACAGCAGCGTGGCAGGCGAGGGCGATCCTCTCTTCCGAAACTTCAGTCAGAACCCAAAAATCAATATTAATTGCGAGGTGGACGACCCAATGGAGGGCGCTCCATTAGCTTATGACAAGAGTTGGAATTTCTCATTGCTTTCTGGTAGTCCGGCTCTCGTAGGGGGTGTCACTGATTTCGCTCGTATATTTCCATCGGGCTTGGCGTTTATGGGTATGAAGAAAGTATTCTTCCTCGACTCTGCCAACGATCAAAACTACTATTTTGCGGCACCATTGCCTAGTGTGAGATTCGGAAAAATAGACTAAGGAATCCTTAGGAAAAGTAAAATGGGTACATAAATCCTTGATATGGTTACAAGCCGTATCAAGGATTTATTGTACTTTTGCAATCGAAATTTAGAATCATGTAGAACAATCTTAAGCGTATCAAATGAAGAAACTTGGATTATTCATCGTATTAGGTACATTAACACTCAATGTTATGGCACAAAAGAAAATAGTACAGACAGCAGGACGCACTCAACTCGGTGAGTTTGCGCCTGAGTTCGCTCACCTCAACGATGACGTACTCTTCGGAGAGGTATGGAGTCGCAACGACCTTCTGAGTCTTCGCGACCGTAGTTTGGTAACCATCACAAGTCTGATCAGTCAAGGCATTACTGACAATTCACTCAAGTATCATCTGATGTCAGCCAAGCAGAACGGCATCACCCGTACTGAGGCAGCTGAGATTATCACCCACATTGCTTTCTATGCAGGATGGCCTAAGGCTTGGGCGGCATTCAATCTAGCCAAGGAGGTATGGGCAGACGATGTGAAGGGTGAGGATGCTAAGGCAGCTTTCCAGCGTGAGATGATTTTCCCTATCGGCGAACCTAACACTGCTTACGCAAAATATTTCAAGGGCAATAGTTATTTGGCTCGTGTGTCAAAGGAACAGATTCCTTTTGCCAATGTCACCTTCGAGCCGGGTTGTCGTAACAATTGGCACGTACATCATGCTACCAAGGGCGGTGGTCAGATGTTGGTCGGCGTAGCTGGTCGTGGCTGGTATCAAGAGGAAGGTAAGCCTGCACAGGAGATTCTGCCTGGCACTGTCATCCATATCCCTTCCAACGTGAAGCACTGGCATGGTGCGGCTAAAGACAGTTGGTTTGCTCATCTAGCCTTCGAGGTTCCTGGTGAGAATACATCCAATGATTGGTTGGAGCCAGTGAGCGATGAGGAATACAATAAGTTGAAGTAAATTTCCTTTTCGCTAGGAGATAGAAAAAGTATCGGGTAGGGATATGAAAAAACCTCGGGAGGTTTTTATAAAAATGTCCCGAGGTTTTTGGAAAAATGTCCCGAGGTTTTTAAAAATAGACTCCGAGGGAATTTCATAAATATCGTTTCGCACTGATTCTTGCATTACTAAAAAATAAAAGAGGGCTTAGTTTTAGCCCTCTTTTTTATATGTAAACGGATCTAGAGATGTTCCTATGAAGCAAAGATGATCTCTGCGAGAATCTCGGAAGCCTTACCCTCGAAGACCTTCATGTCGGTGACTTCGACGTAGTTGAAATCTACGAAACGGAGGAGTTGGGCTGCAAGGAACTGCTTGTCGTCAGAGAGACAAACGTCCAAGCGATAGTTGCCGATGCTCGACTTCTTGATATCCTTGGCTGGAGCGCCCACCTCGACAAGTTTCTCAGGAGAGGTGAGGAGGGTGTCTTCGAGCAGTTTGCCGTTGCTGGCATCATATTCGTTCTGGATGATGTGTATCTTGCTGTTGGTCTTCTGATATGTCATGCTGGTGCTGAGACCGAAGAAGCATTTCTTGATTTCTACTTGTGGGAGGACTTTGAAAGCCGCTGCCATCTCTAAATGATTGATATTAGCCATAATTCTTTTTGATTTTTAGAAATAAACATCTGTCCCATCTTCACGGAGAAAATGGGTAAACATAGGGGTGTAAAAATAGGAAGCGGGTATGGCTAACACCTGAGATGCCTCAAGCAAATGACATAATACTTGCTTGCGACATCAAAGTGGAAAGGTGCCGTCTCCTGGCGTGCCCTTCCACCAAACTGGGTGAAAAGAGTGTGATAGAACTTGTGATAATATGGCAACTTGTTACCCTGCCCATGGCTGGAAGTCAGCCAGGTGGGAACAATTCTCTGGGGACGACAGTTGCACACACGATATACATTGGAGGCATCGGTGAGCACGGCATCATGGCTGTTCTCCTTCTGCTCCACCTTCTGCAACTTGTCATTCCTCTGGGTGGATGCCGCAGACATCGTGCCATGACCTCCGAAGGACATGGAAACGATGAGCATGATGAGGAATAACAAATGTTTCACCTTATAATATATATTAATAGAAGGATAGATGTATGTCTATATAATAACGTCTATCGGAAATCTTATTCTTCTGGAAGTGTAATCTCGCCTGCGAGCGATTGTTCCAACTTCTGTCTTACAATCTTGTTGTCGGCATATCTGCCTTGGAGATACATCAACTTGGTGACGGCAGCCTCCACAGTACTGTCTCGACCACTGATGACGTGGGAGAGTTTCAGCTGGAATCCCGCTCCGTATCTCTCCATCTCCACGCATCCCGTGAGACACTGGCTGATGTTGATGATGTTGACACCTCGATGAGCGGCTTGGTCGAGCAGTCGCATGATCCAAGGAGCGTGAGGTGCGTTGCCGGAGCCGTAAGTTCGCATCACGATGCCTCGCAAGGAAGGCGATTCCAAGACATGGCGTACGATGCCATCCTGAATGCCTGGGAAGAGGCTGAATACGATGACGTTCGGATCGAGCTTGAGGTGAGGCACCATCGGCTTGCTGTAGTCGGGAGTCAAGATGTGGTGCTCGTGGAATACGAAGTTGATGCCGACATCGCAGAGGTGCGGATGGTTGAATGAGTCGAAGGCATGGAATCCCTCTGCATTGATCTTGGTGGTGCGATTGCCTCGGAGCAGCTTGCCGTTGAAGAAGATGCACACCTCTGGCACCATCGGCTTGCCATCGGCATTCTTGAGCGAGGCAATCTCGATGGCAGTCATCATGTTCTCCTTTCCGTCTGTGCGAAGTTCGCCGATAGGAAGCTGGCTACCCGTGAGGATGACCGGCTTGGTGAGGTTCTCAAGCATGAAGGAGAGGGCGGAGGCGGTGTAAGCCATCGTGTCGGTGCCATGTAGGATGACAAAGCCGTCGTAATCGTCATAATTGTTGGAGATGATACCTACGATCTCAGCCCATCTCATCGGGTCCATGTCGCTGGAGTCGATGGGTGGGTCGAACTTTCTGACGTCGATGTCCGCCTGAATCAACTGAAATTCTGGCATGGAAGAGACGAGGTGATTGAAGTCGAGAGGCTCCAATGCGCCCGTGATGGCATCCTTTCCCATACCGATGGTACCTCCTGTATAAATGATGAGTATTCTTGGTGTTGTCATCTTGCTTTTATATTAATGTGTATTAATTCGAGTGCAAAAATAGCAAAAAAAAATCTAGTATGAAAAAATCTTGCATTTTTTTTCGCTTAATACAAAAAGAAATGTTACTTTTGCAACCGATTTAATAAAAATACTAAGTTGTTATGGTAAAAATCACATTCCCAGACGGTACTGTTCGTGAGTATGAACAGGGCGTTACTGGCTTACAAATCGCCGAGAGCATCTCACCGGCTCTCGCTCGCAACGTTGTATCTTGCGGTGTCAATGGTGAGACTGTAGAGTTGAACCGTCCTATCAATGAGGATGCAAGTGTAGAACTTTATAAGTTTGAGGATGAGCAGGGCAAGCATACGTTCTGGCACACATCCGCCCACTTGTTGGCAGAGGCACTCCAGGAGTTGTATCCTGGCATCCAGTTCGGATTCGGTCCAGCTGTGGAGAGTGGCTTCTTCTACGACGTGATGCCTGCACCAGGTCAGGTCATCTCAGAAAACGACTTTGCCAAGATTGAGGCTAAGATGATGGAACTTGCCAAGAAGAACGAGCCTGTGGTTCGCAAGGAGGTATCTAAGGCTGACGCTTTGAAGGAATTCAAGGCTGACGGTCAGGAGTACAAGTGCGAGCACATCGAGCAGGACTTGGAGGATGGCACCATCACTACATATACCCAGGGCAACTTCACCGACCTTTGCCGTGGCCCTCACTTGATGAACACTGGCTTGATCAAGGCAGTGAAGATCACCAGTGTGGCTGGCGCATTCTGGCGAGGTGATGCTAAGCGTGAGCAGATGACTCGTATCTATGGTATCAGCTTCCCTAAGAAGAAGATGCTCGATGAGTACTTGGTTGTCCTCGAGGAGGCTAAGAAGCGTGACCACCGCAAGATAGGCAAGGAGATGGAACTCTTCATGTTCTCTGAGCGTGTGGGCAAGGGTCTTCCTATCTGGTTGCCAAAGGGTACACAGTTGCGCCTTCGCCTTCAGGAGTTGCTCCGTAGCCTCTTGAAGCCTTACAACTACCAGGAGGTCATCACCCCAGGTATCGGTGGCAAGAGCCTCTACGTAACTTCTGGTCACTATGCTCACTATGGCAAGGATGCTTTCCAGCCTATCCACACTCCAGAGGAGGATGAGGAGTACATGTTGAAGCCTATGAACTGCCCTCACCACTGTGAGGTGTATGCTCGCAAGCCTCGTTCGTACAAGGACCTTCCTTTGCGTATCGCAGAGTTTGGTACCGTATTCCGTTATGAGAAGAGCGGTGAGCTCCACGGATTGACTCGTGTACGTACATTTACCCAGGACGATGCTCACATCTTCGTTCGTCAGGATCAGGTGAAGGCTGAGTTTGAGAACGTCATCGACGTGATCCTGAAGGTGTTCAAGATCTTCGGTTTCGAGAACTACGAGGCACAGATTTCTCTCCACGATCCTAAGGATACTGAGAAGTACATCGGTAGTGAGGAGATTTGGGCAGAGAGTGAGAACGCTATCCGTGAGGCTTGCAAGGAGAAGGGATTGGAGACCCGTGAGGAGGTTGGTGAGGCTGCCTTCTATGGTCCTAAGCTCGACTTCATGGTCAAGGATGCCATCGGCCGTCGTTGGCAGTTGGGTACTATCCAGGTGGATTATAACTTGCCTGAGCGTTTCAAGCTCGAATATACCGCTGAGGATAACTCAAAGCGTACTCCAGTGATGATTCACCGTGCGCCATTCGGCTCTTTGGAGCGTTTCACCGCTGTATTGATTGAGCACACCGCAGGTCACTTCCCATTGTGGTTGACTCCAGACCAGGTGGCTATCCTCCCTATCTCTGAGAAGTTCAACGACTATGCTCAGAAGGTACGTCAGTATCTCGACAAGCAGGGTGTTCGTGCTCTCGTAGATGATAGAAATGAGAAGATAGGTCGCAAGATTCGTGACAACGAGTTGAAGCGTGTACCTTACATGGTCATCGTAGGTGAGAAGGAGAGTGCTGAGGGTCTTGTATCTATGCGTAAGCAGGGTGGTGGCGAGCAGGCTACCATGAAGATGGAAGAGTTTGCTCAGCGTATCAACGCCGAGGTGGCAGATCAGTTGAAAGCTGCAGAGAAGTAAGACTTCTCCGCTGATTCTTATATCTATCCACAGGTGTCATGGAATTTGTTTCTGTGATGTCTGTGGATTTTTATCATCAGAATTTATTTGGAACCGTTTGGATTCCGACTAAGTTCCGATGGAAAATCAAAAAAAATGATAGAAAACAGAAAATTAACCCCTTGAAAATTTGGTGGTTCGGCGAAAAAGTCGTAACTTTGCAGCCGTTTAATCAAAATGAACACAAAAAAGACAACATCGAATAGTTAATGAAAAATGACAAAATGAAAAATCAGTACCGTGTTAATGAACAAATACGCGTACGTGAAGTGAGAGTAGTAAGTGAGGGCGGATCAGAAGTGATGCCAACACGTAAAGCTTTAGACATGGCTCGTCAGCAGGGTGTTGACCTTGTGGAGATTTCTCCTAACGCTCAACCACCAGTGTGCCGCATTGTTGACTATTCGAAGTTCCTTTACCAGCAGAAGAAGCATGCTAAGGAAATGAAGCAGAAGCAGGTGAAGGTGGAAACGAAAGAGATTCGATTCGGACCTCAGACCGATGAGCACGACTATCAGTTCAAACTCAAGCATGCCATGGAGTTCCTCAATGAGGGCAACAAGGTGCGTGCATACGTTTTCTTCCGTGGTCGAAGCATCCTCTTCAAGGAGCAAGGTGAGGTTCTCCTTCTCCGTTTTGCCAACGATTTGGAGGAATACGGCAAGGTAGAACAGATGCCAAAGCTCGAAGGCAAGAAGATGTTCCTCTACATGAGTCCTAAGAAGGCTGGTGTCGCTAAGAAGAGCCAACAGAAGATGGACCGTGAGAAGCGTGAGGCTGAGGCAAAGGCTGCTGCTGATGCAGAGCGTGAGGCTAAAGCTGAGAAGAACGGCTTGCTCGCCAATGCAAAAGGTGGTGATGCTCTGAAGAAGCTCGATTTAAGTGAATAGTGAAGATCGAAGAGTGAAGATTCAATGGCTAAGGCTGATAAGTCAACACTCGACATTCATATTGAAAGAAAAAGAGATGCGTAACGCCCTGGTATATGCGTTGCCATCCGTATTAAATAAATAACAATTAAATTAAAAGTAAAAATGCCAAAAGTAAAGACTAATTCCGGCGCAAAGAAGAGATTCCGTTTCACCGGTACAGGTAAGATTAAGCGTCATCACGCTTTTCACAGTCACATCTTGACTAAGAAGACAAAGAAGCAGAAGAGAAATCTCCTCGGCGAGACTCTCGTAGACCGTTCAAACTTGAAGCAGGTTCGCGACTTGCTCTGCCTCCGTTAATTATTAACTTTTTAGTCGAACTTTTAAAGAAAAAAAATTATGCCAAGATCAGTAAATCACGTTGCATCTAAAGCAAAGAGAACAAAAATCTTGAAGCTCACTAAGGGTTACTATGGAGCTCGCAAGAATGTATGGACAGTAGCTAAGAACACTTGGGAGAAGGGTCTTACTTACGCTTATCGTGACCGTCGTAACAAGAAGCGCAACTTCCGCGCATTGTGGATCCAGCGTATCAACGCTGCTGCTCGTTTGGAGAACATGAGCTACAGCCAGTTGATGGGTGCTCTTCACAAGGCAGGTATCGAGATCAACCGTAAGGTCCTCGCTGACCTCGCTGTTAACAACCCAGAGGCTTTCAAGGCTATTGTTGACAAGGTAAAGTAAATCTTTTCGGCTTTGCCGAGTGATTTCGAGAATAAGATTGCATTCCTCTTGAGGGGATGCAATCTTTTTTTTGTTTTTTATTGTGACATCCCATCTTTATCCGCTTATTTCATCGGGTGCTCACTTTCCTTCTGTTGTTTTACCTTAAATTTACTTAATCTATTTTGCGGTTTGGTAGATTTTATATAATTTTGGAGGTCAAACAACATGAAAGTATATGAATTACAAGATAAAGTTAATTTCTATATTATTTATAGCATCTACTGTGTCGCTTTATGCACAGAAGATTTATTTGGGTTCTTGTACTACCAGAGATGGTGGTCAGTACAAGGGCGAGATGTCGGGCGGCAAACCGAATGGCAAGGGTACTACCATCTTTAAGACAGGTGATACTTATGAGGGATCCTATCTCAAAGGTAAGCGTGACGGTTATGGCGTCTATACTTTCGCCGATGGCGAAAAGTATGAGGGACAATGGACGCAAGACCAGCAGAACGGACGTGGCACCTATTATTTCCAAAATAATAATAAGTATGTAGGTCTTTGGTTCAGAGACTATCAGCATGGTCATGGCATCATGTACTATTACAACCATGACAAGTATGATGGCGATTGGTATATGGACAAGCGACAGGGTCGTGGTACTTATACTTATTCCAACGGTGCTTACTACAAAGGTCAATGGGCTAATGACATGAAGAATGGCAATGGTTTCTTCGACTGGGGTGATGGTACTACCTACGATGGACACTGGGTCGATAACCAGCGTTCGGGTAAGGGAACCAACAAGTATGCCGATGGCGATGTATATATCGGCGACTGGAAGGATGATATCCAGGATGGCAAAGGCATCTACAAGTTTCGTAATGGCGATGTCTATGAAGGTGACTATGTGCAAGGCGAACGAACGGGCGAAGGCATCTTCCGTTCTGCCAATGGCGATAAATACACTGGACATTTTCAAGATGGATTGCGAAGTGGACAAGGTACGTTCATATGGAAGAATGGCGACATCTATGTCGGTTCATGGAAGGATGACCTTCAGAATGGACGAGGTAAGTTGACCAAGAAAATGGGCGACATCTTCGAGGGTGAGTTCTGCAATGGTCGGGTCAATGGTGAGGTCATCATCCATTATGCCAACGGCAACCGCTTCAAGGGCATCTTCAGAAATGGTAAGCGTGAAGGTGCTTGCATCGAGGAAAACAAGGAAGGAAAGCGTTTCGAAGGTACTTATCGCAACGACCAGAGAGATGGCAAGTTTGTCGAGAAAGATCGTAACGGACAGGTTACCGCTCGTGGTACCTACGAGAACGGAAAACGTTTTGAGGACTAATATGAATCAAAAACTAAGATAATTTGTAGAATATTAAATTTTTATATCATGATAGTAGATACATTAGACAATCTGGAGAAGTATGTTTCTCTTAATCCTCTCTTCGCAGAGGTAGTGAAGTTCTTGAAAGAGAACGACCTTAATAAGCTTGAAGATGGTAAGCATTTCATCAGTGGTGATGACTTGTTTGTGAACATCACAACAGCCCATGGTAAGACCGTGGAGGAGGCTGCGTTTGAGACACATAAGAAGATGCTCGATATTCAGATTCCTTTGGACAATGAGGAAACCTATGGTTGGCTTCCTTTGGAGAATCTGCCTGATGCCGAGTACAATGAGGCAAAAGACATCACCAAGTATCCTGGAGCTGTGGCATCTACCTACATTACTTGCCAGCCAGGCGAGTTTGCGCTCTTCGCACCTCAGGATGGACACCAGCCTTGCATCGGTACAGGCGACATCCACAAGGCGATTTTCAAGATTAAGGCTTAAATGCCTTAGCATCTGTTAGGCAAGATTTCTAAAAATCCTTAAACTTATGGCAACAAAGAAAACAATACGTGCTAAGGCTTCAACTCAGAAACCTAGCACACCAAAACATATTGGGCTCGTCAAGCACGACCCATACCTGGAACCTTATGAAGATGCCATCTGTGGACGTCATGAGCATGCACTCTGGAAGATGAACCAGTTGACCAAGAATGGAAAGCAGTCTTTGAGTGACTTTGCCAATGGTTACGAGTACTTTGGTCTGCACAAGACCGCTCGTGGATGGGTCTTCCGTGAGTGGGCACCTAATGCCACGGACATTTATCTGATAGGTGACTTCAACAATTGGAAGGAGACCCCTAAGTACCGTGCTAAGCGTATAGAAGGCACAGGAAACTGGGAGTTGAAACTCTCCGAGAAGGCAATGAAGCACGGCGACCTCTTTAAGATGAAAGTTCATTGGGAAGGTGGCGAAGGCGAGCGAATCCCTGCTTGGGCAAGAAGAGTGGTGCAGGATGAGAAGACCAAAATATTCTCTGCCCAGGTTTGGAATCCTGAGCCTTACGTCTGGAAGAAGAAAACCTTCAAGCCAAAGACCGCTCCGCTCTTGATCTATGAGTGCCACATCGGTATGGGACAAGATGCTGAGAAGGTGGGAACTTACACGGAGTTCAAGGAGAACGTTCTGCCTCGCATCATCAAGGATGGCTACAACTGCATCCAGATCATGGCGATTCAGGAGCATCCTTATTATGGCTCCTTCGGTTATCATGTGAGCAGTTTCTTTGCGGCAAGCAGTCGATTCGGCACTCCTGAAGAACTGAAAGATCTCATAGACACTGCCCACCAAAAAGGTATAGCCGTTATTATGGATATAGTTCATTCTCACGCAGTTAAGAATGAGGTGGAAGGACTTGGAAATTTGGCTGGTGACCCTAACCAGTATTTCTATCCTGGTGATCGTCATGAGCATCCAGCTTGGGATAGCTTGTGCTTCGATTATGGTAAGGACGAGGTGATTCACTTCTTGTTGAGCAACTGTAAGTATTGGCTCAGTGAGTTCCATTTCGATGGCTTCCGTTTCGATGGTGTCACCTCCATGCTCTATTATAGTCATGGTCTCGGTGAAGCATTCTGCAATTATGCTGACTATTTCAATGGTCATGAGGATGATAATGCCATCTGTTACCTCACGTTGGCAAACTGCCTGATACATGAGGTCAACAAGAATGCTATCACTATCGCCGAAGAGGTGAGTGGTATGCCTGGCTTGGCGGCTAAGTTTGAGGATGGCGGTTATGGTTTCGACTATCGTATGGCGATGAACATTCCTGATTATTGGATCAAGACTATCAAGGAGTTACCAGACGAGGCTTGGAAGCCAAGTAGCATCTTCTGGGAGGTGAAGAATCGCCGTGCAGATGAGAAGACCATCTCTTATTGCGAGAGCCATGACCAAGCCTTGGTAGGAGACAAGACCATCATCTTCCGATTGATAGACGCCGATATGTATTGGCACTTCAAGAAAGGAGATGAGAATGACAAGGCGCACCGTGGAATTGCCTTACATAAGATGATTCGACTGGTAACGGCATCGACCATCAATGGTGGTTACCTCAACTTCATGGGCAATGAGTTTGGACATCCTGAATGGATTGACTTCCCTAGAGAAGGAAATGGCTGGAGCTATAAGTATGCACGCCGTCAGTGGAACCTCGTTGACAACAAAGACTTGTGTTACCACTATCTAGGCGATTTCGACCGAGAGATGCTCAAGGTCATTAAGAGTGAAAAGAATTTTAACAAGACACCAGTGCAAGAAATCTGGCACAACGATGGAGACCAAGTGTTGGCATATATGAGAGGCGACTTGTTGTTTGTCTTCAACTTCTCTCCAACGAAGTCGTTTACCGATTACGGTTTCCTCGTTCCTACGGGTTCGTATAGTATCGTCTTGGACTCAGACAATCCTGCCTTCGGTGGTAATGGGTTGAATGACGACACGATGACGCATCTTACCAATTACGACCCTGTATATTTGGAAGACCACAAGGAATGGCTAAAGCTTTACTTGCCAGCTCGTTCTGCACTTGTGCTGAAGAAAAACTAAGGAAAGAAAATGAATAAGAAAAGAAATAGCACGGCGACGCTTCGGCTCGCCTGTGCTATCATCTTTATTGTATTTACCTATTTATACTTGAATTGCTATCAAGCCGACATCTTGGCGGTGGCACAACATGAGCTTTCGGATGGACTGACAAGCTATAGTTACACCATCTCGCCCATCTTGACCACCTTGGTGTTGTTCTTGTTGCAACTGGGAGTATATACTGTGACGGGCGTGAAGAAGATGTTTCACGCTCTCACTTACTTGCCATCGTTATTGGTATTGACGTTTATCACGGATGTTTCCTGCCATGTTGATACGTATCGTTCGATAGGTGCCTGGGCATGGATATTCCCGCTCGTTCTCTTGCTCTTTGCTGGGGCAATGTGGGTGATTCGTCAGTTGGAGCCATACGAAACGGAAGCGCGTACAGGCATTTGGTTGTCTAGACGTATGTGGGTGAATATGTTGCAGATGGTGGTTATGTTCCTCTTGGTGGTTTGCATCTCGAATGGTAATCAGGTGTTTCATCATCGCATGAAGATGGAACGACTGATGATGGAACGTAAGTATGCCGATGCCTTGGAAGTAGGAAAACTTACGGAGGAGACCGATTCTTCCTTGACTATGCTTCGAGCAGCATGTCTGCATCGCACGGGGCAGATGGGCGACAAACTCTTCACCTATCCGCTCATCGGAGGAAGCAAGGTTTTGATTCCTGACAGTGTGACGACCAAGGCATTGATGTGGCAGACACCTCGATGGATGCACCCGATGAAGAACGGAAAGCTAAGATACATCAAACCAACTGATTATCTGCTCTGTGGTTTGTTGATGGACAAGAAACTAGACCAGTTTGTGGCGGAAGTTCAGAAGAAATATTCGCTCAACGATAGTGTCGCCTTGCCGAAGCATTATCAGGAGGCTCTGATTCTCTATACCCACCATCGTGCTCATCCGAAGGTGGTGTATCGTAACACGGTGATGGAAGCTGATTTCCAAGACTTCCAAGCGTTGGAATGTAAGTATGCCAATCCGGTGCAGAGGAATTCAGCCCTTCGTGATACATACGGAAATACTTATTGGTATTATTATCAATATGGACAGAAATAAAGGTCATGACAATAGACTGACAAAATAGGTAATGGTTTCATCGTAAGACCAAAGATGAAACTTGTTTGCAAACGAATAAAACGAGGATGAAAAGATTGATATTGATGATAGGAGTTTGCCTCTCTTTCTTTTGTGTCACGGTTTCGGCACAGAAGAAAGAGATAGCTACTGCTATGGATCAAGTGAAGAAAGGACAGAACCTTTCACAAGCCCAAGCCAGTATGGAGAAGCTTCTGAAAGACTCTGCCAATCAGGACAACAAGAAGATTTGGGCTATACTCTATGAGGCGGTGAGAAAGCAATATGAGCAGGGAAATGAGAAACTCTATCTCAAACAGTCATATGATACGGCAAACCTCTTCAACTTGGCTCGTCAACTCTTTGTCGTGGCACAGGGCATGGACTCCGTAGAGATGATTCCCGACAGAAAGGGTAAGGTGAAACTGGAGTATCGAAAGGCTCATGCCGAGTATCTGGACGTGATACGACCTAACCTCTATAGTGGTGGACTTTGGTTTGTCAGAAAGCAGAAGTATGACCAGGCTTACATGCTCCTCGACCAATATCTGCATTGCGCAAGCATTCCTCTTTTCAAGAAGTATTCTTATCGCCAAAACGACAAGTTGATGCCAACTGTGGCTTATTGGGCTGTATATTGTGGATATAAATTGAAGAATCCGAAGGCTACTCTTCACCATTCTTACGAGGCTCTGAAAGACACCGTGCATTACAACTACATGTTGCAGTACTTGGCAGAGACGTATAAGTTGGAGAATGACACGGCGCGCTATCTCAACAGTTTGAAGGAAGGGTTTGAGCATGCACCTGACTTTCCTTTCTTCTTTCCTCGCCTGATAGAATATTATGTGTCGGAAAACCAGTTGGATTCCGCAATGGTCGTGGCAAACAAGGGTTTGGCGATGAAGCCGGATGATCCCACTTATCTTTTGGCGAAGAGTTCGCTCTTGCTCAACCAAGGCAAGAACTTGGAGTGCGTCGCCGTGAGTGAGAAGTTGATTCAGCGTCAAGACACTATCCCTGATACCTACTTGAATATGGGACTAGCATACTTCAACATCGCCATTGAAATGGACAAGAATACGCTCTTGTCTCGTAAGAAACAACAAGAAATCAAGGAATATTATCGTAAGGCTCAGCCATACTTGGAAACTTATCGCACCTTAGAACCCAAGGAAACTTCCAAATGGGCATTGCCGCTTTACACCATCTACCTGAACCTAAACATGGGTAAGGAGTTTGATGAGATAGATAAACTGATGAAGACCATCAAGAAGTAGAAATCTTTTGATGGGACGATTCATTCCAAAAGAAAAATCAACACATTATTATAAATAAAGAAAACCAAATGATAGACAAAATATTAGATAAGTTGGGCATCCAACTAAATCCGATGCAGGAAGAGACCATGCACGCTGTATTGCACGGCAATAAGGACGTGGTGGTATTGTCGCCTACAGGAAGTGGAAAGACATTGGCGTACTTGATGCCATTGGTGCAGTTGATAGATCCAAAGGTGGACGAGCCCCAGTTGGTGGTTGTGACACCAGGTCGTGAGTTGGCTTTGCAATCCACGGAAGTGCTCAAGTCGATGGGCACTGGATTGAGAACCATGGCTTGTTATGGAGGTCGTGCCGCTATGGATGAGCATCGTGTGATGAACAAGGTGCTGCCTCAGGTGATATTCGGAACTCCAGGTCGATTGACCGACCATCTGGACAAGGGAAATTTCTCTGCCGAGCATGTCAAGTACTTGGTGATAGATGAGTTTGATAAATGTCTGGAGATGGGTTTCCAGGACGAGATGGGTCGTCTGATAGCTTCATTGCCTTATCTGGAGCGTCATTTCTTGCTCTCAGCTACGGAGGCGGAGGAGATTCCGAGATTCGTCCACATGGGTAGGGTGGAAACCATCGACTACCGAATGGATGAGGAGCAGGTGCCTGAACGTATCCGCATCTATCAAGTGAAGAGTCCTCAAAAGGATAAGTTGGAGACGCTGGCTCAGTTGCTCCTAAGCTTGGGTGATGAGAGTAGCATCGTCTTCCTCAATTATCGTGATAGCGTGGAGCGTACCAATGAGTTCTTGCGAAGCCGGGGCTTTGCGACTTCAGCCTTCCATGGAGGATTGGAACAGCATGAGCGTGAGGATGCCCTCTATAAGTTTAGTAATGGCAGTGCCAACATCTTTGTGAGCACCGACTTGGGGGCACGTGGTCTTGACATCCCAGACATCGACAATATCATCCATTATCATCTCCCAGAGTGTGAGGACAGCTATATCCACCGTGTGGGAAGAACGGCACGATGGGAAGCAACGGGAAAGGCTTTCTTCCTCTTGGGACCATCGGAAGACATCCCTTCGTATGTGGATGCTGAGGTGGAAGACTATGAAATTCCTTCAGATTTGCCTGCTCCAGCCAAGCCTCGTATGGCGACTATATATATAGGTAAGGGAAAGAAGGACAAAATCAGCAAGGGGGATATCGTGGGCTATCTCTGCAAGATAGGTCAGTTGCAGTCTTCCGAGATAGGCAAGATTGATGTCAAAGACCGCTATGCCTATGTGGCAGTGTCACGTACCAAGCTCAAGCAAGTGTTGAAGTTGACGGCAGGCCAGAAAATCAAGGGCATCAAGACGGTCATTGAGGAGGTAAGATAAAATGTATAAAAATACATCTAATAAGCACAAAAGACTGACAAAACGTTAGATTTTTGCCCATTTTGCTAAAAATGTGCAGAAAAATTTGGTGGTTTCAAATAAATATTGTAATTTCGCCGTCGTAACACAATCTAATCGGTTACGCTATCTCCTCTTTGGGATGATTGCGTTCTTATTCTTCTGCTAGCAGGAGCATAATACCGTTAAAAACTTAAATAATTATACAAAGATGAAGAAGTACAATTTTAACGCAGGTCCATCAATGCTTCCACGTGAAGTGATTGAGAACACAGCAAAGCAGATTTTGGATTTTAATGGTTCAGGTCTTTCATTGATGGAAATCAGCCACCGTGCTAAGGATTTCCAGCCAGTAGTTGATGAGGCAGTCTCCTTGTTCAAGGAGCTTCTTGACATTCCTGAGGGTTATTCCGTAATCTTCCTTGGTGGTGGTGCGTCATTGCAGTTTATGCAGATTCCAGCAAACTTCCTCATCAAGAAGGCTGCCTACATTAATTCTGGCACTTGGGCTAAGAAGGCAATGAAAGAGGCGAAGCATTTTGGTGAGGTCGTGGAGATCGCATCATCGTCCGACGCCAACTACACTTTCTATCCTCAGGTGCCAAACAATGTGCCAGCCGATGTTGATTACTTGCATTTGACAAGCAACAATACAATATATGGTACAGAACTTCGTGTGGATCCAGATGTCAATGTGCCATTGATTTCTGATATGAGTTCCGACATCATGAGCCGTCCAGTAGATGTTTCTAAATATACTGCCATCTATGCAGGTGCACAGAAGAACCTTTCTATGGCAGGTGTTACCGTCATCATCGTCAAGGATGACATGCTTGGCAAGGCTCCTCGTGAGATTCCTACAATGCTCGATTATCGTACTCATGTAGAGAAGGGTAGTATGTTCAATACTCCTCCTGTAGTTCCTATCTACACCTTGATGGAGAACCTCCGCTGGTTGAAGGCTAATGGTGGTGTTGAGGCAGCAGACAAGCGTGCTCATGAGCGTGCTGAGGTGCTCTATGCTGAGATCGACCGCAACAAACTCTTCAAGGGTACTGTGGAAGAGGCATCTCGCTCATTGATGAACATTTGCTTCGTGATGAACGATGAGTATGCTGAACTTGAGAAACCATTCTTGGAATTCGCTACAGAGCGTGGTATGGTTGGCGTCAAGGGTCACCGTTCGGTAGGTGGCTTCCGCGCTAGCTGCTACAACGCTCAGACCATGGAGGGCGTAAATGCACTCGTTAAGGCTATGCAGGATTTCGAGGCGCAGCACTAATTTGAAATTCATAATTAAATGATTTGCACATGAAAGTATTAGTTGCAACAGAGAAGCCTTTCGCAGCAGCTGCTGTGGAAGGCATCAAGAAAGAGATAGAGGGAGCAGGCAATGAATTGGTCTTGCTCGAAAAATATACAGAGAAAGCACAGCTCTTGGAGGCTGTCAAGGATGTGGATGCGATGATTATCCGTTCTGATAAGGCTGACGCAGAAGTGCTCGATGCCGCCAAGAACTTGAAGATTATCGTTCGTGCTGGTGCAGGTTATGATAACATCGACCTTTCAGCGGCTACCGCTCATAACGTGGTGGCTGAGAATACTCCTGGTCAGAACTCCAATGCCGTTGCTGAGTTGGTATTCGGCTTGTTGGTTTATGCCGTTCGTAATTTCTACAATGGAAAGGCTGGCTCTGAGTTGAAGGGCAAGAAGTTGGGTATCCTCGCATTTGGTAATGTGGGTCGCAATGTGGCTCGTATCGCCAAGGGCTTTGGCATGGAAGTGTCTGCATACGATGCTTTCTGTCCTGCTGACGTCATTGAGGCAGCTGGTGTTCACGCTGTGAAGTGCCAGGACGAGTTGTTCCAGACTTGCGACATTGTTTCTTTGCATATCCCTGCTACTCCAGAGACCATCAAGAGTATCGACTATAAGGCTGTCAATCAGTTGCCTAAGGGCGGTATCTTGATTAATACGGCTCGTAAGGAGGTCATTAATGAAGAGGAAATCTTAAAGTTGATGGCTGAGCGTGAGGACTTGAAGTTTATCACTGATATCAAGCCTGATGCAGACGCAGAGTTTGCTATGTTCGAGGGTCGTTACTTCTCCACACCTAAGAAGATGGGTGCTCAGACAGCTGAGGCAAACATCAATGCAGGTATTGCTGCAGCAAAGCAGATCAATGCCTTCTTCAAGGATGGTTGCACCAAGTTCCAGGTAAACAAGTAATAAAAGAATAATAGATGAGCTCGCAAGGGGTGTCTCGTACAGACATCCTTTGTGGGCTTTTTGTTTTAAAATAGCTTCGTCATCCTCGTATGATGGGGCATAAAAGTATCAATTATGGCAATAGTAAAACCTTTCAAGGGTATTCGTCCACCTAAGGAGCTCGTGGAGCAGGTGGAGTCTCGTCCGTATGATGTCCTCGACTCCGAGGAAGCTCGTGCGGAAACTGGCGATAACGAGAAGAGTCTTTATCATATCATCAAACCGGAAATCAACTTCGAGCCAGGTACTTCTGAGTACGACCCTCGTGTCTATGAGAGTGCTGCAGAGAACTTCAAAAAGTTCCAGGAGAAGGGATGGCTCGTGCAGGATGATAAAGAACAGTATTATATCTATGCGCAGACCATGAATGGCAAGACGCAATATGGTCTTGTCGTGGGTGCGTATGTCAATGACTATATGACGGGTGTCATCAAAAAACATGAGTTGACTCGCCGTGACAAGGAAGAGGATCGCATGAAGCATGTACGTGTTTGCAATGCGAATATCGAACCGGTCTTCTTCGCTTATCCTGACAATGCCGTGCTCAATGAGATTCTTGTGCGTTATGCAAGCACCCAGCCTGAGTATGATTTCATCGCACCTATTGATGGGTTCCGCCATCAGTTCTGGGTAGTGAGCGATGACAAGGACATCGCCACTATCACTGCTGAGTTTGCCAAGATGCCAAGTCTCTATATTGCTGATGGTCACCATCGTTCAGCTGCTGCTGCCTTGGTGGGCGCAGAGAAGGCAAAACAGAATCCTAACCATACTGGCAAGGAGGAGTACAACTATTTCATGGCTGTTTGTTTCCAGGCTAGTCAGTTGACCATCCTCGATTACAATCGTGTGGTAAAGGATTTGAATGGATTGACCTCAGATGAGTTCTTGACAGCATTGCAGAAGAACTTTGAGGTGATAGTGATTGATGCCATCAATGTGAATGTGAGTGGAGACGAGGATGGCATTCCTTGTTATGAGAAAATGTCATTGGATGATGCCATTAAGGAGTGCGGTCTCGATGTCTTGAAGCCAGCCGTCTTGCATAGCTTCCTCCTTTATCTCGATGGCAAGTGGTATGGCTTGTATGCTAAGCCAGGCACTTACGATGATAGCGATCCTATTGGAGTGTTGGATGTTGACATCTCGTCTCGCTTGATTTTGGATGAGATACTGGGCATCAAGGACTTGCGTTCCGACAAGCGTATTGACTTCGTTGGTGGCTTGCGTGGATTGGGCGAGTTGAAGCGCCGTGTGGATAGTGGCGAGATGAAGATGGCACTTGCCTTGCATCCTGTCACCATGCAGCAAATCATGGACATTGCGGATAGCGGCAAGATTATGCCTCCTAAGGCAACTTGGTTTGAGCCAAAGTTGCGTAGTGGTTTGATTATTCACAAGTTAGATTGATGATAGACGAATACAAAACGATAACAGATACCATTGGCGAGGGATATTACACAGAGAAACGAAGTAAGTTCCTCGCCTTTGCCCATCATGTGACATCGGTAGATGAGGTGAAGGAGATAGTGGGTGCCTATCGCAAGAAATACTACGATGCCCGCCATTGCTGCTACGCTTATATGTTGGGACCTGAGCGTCAGGAGTTTCGTGCCAACGACGATGGCGAACCTTCTTCCACTGCTGGCAAACCAATCTTGGGACAAATCAACAAGGCAGACCTGACTGATATTTTGGTGGTTGTCATTCGTTATTTCGGTGGTGTGAAGCTTGGAACGAGTGGTCTGATTGTCGCTTATAGGGAAGCGACGATAGATGTCTTGTCGCATTGTGAGGAGGTGACGAAGCAAGTAGAGGAAATCGTGACTTACGACTTCACTTATCCGATGATGAATGATGTGATGAGGATTGTCAAGGAGATGAATCCTCGCATCGTTGACCAGCAGTTTGATAATACGTGTAGCATCCAACTTTCTATCCGAAAGAGCGAGGCTGAACAATTAAGAACCCGCTTGAAGAAACTCTCCTTTGAATAAGGGAGTTCTTCAAGCGGGATTTTTTATTTCTAAAAATCATAAGCGACATCTTCCAAGAACAAGGCATTGCCTGGCATGCTTTCGCCGGCATCACTTCTCGAACCATTGTGCAAGATGTCCTCAAATTGTTCCATCGTCATCTTGCCTCTGCCTACCTCAATCAGTGTACCAACGACCGCTCTCACCATGTTTCGCAAGAATCGGTTGGCTGTAATCTCAAAATACCAAGTGGTAGGGGAGGTCTGTACCCATCGGGCTTGTGTGACGTGGCAGATGGTGGTCTTGTTGTCACCTCCAGCCTTGCAGAAAGCCGCATAGTCCTCGTGCTCCAAGAACATTTGTGCCGCCTCGTTCATCCTTGCGAAATCCAAAGGGTAGTTCATCTGCAAGGAATAGTGACGCAGGAAAGGATCTTTCTGTGTATGTATATAATAATGATAGGTACGCGAGGTTGCTGAGAAACGGGCGTGCATGTCATCGCTTACAGGAAACACATCCAGCACGGAGATGTCGCGAGGGAGGATCCTGTTCAGGCGATACACCAGTTGGTCGCAAGGCATCGGAAGCCCTTGGTTGTTTCCATCGGCATCCAAGCTCTCCCAATCGAAATGTGCCGCCATCTTTCTGGCGTGAACTCCCGTGTCAGTACGTCCAGCTCCCACTACTTCCATGTCTTTTCTCAACAATATCGACAAGCCACGTTGCAACTCTTGTTGCACCGTATTGGCATTGGGTTGGATTTGCCAACCATGGTAGTGGGTACCATCATAACTAAAGGTAATAAAGTATCTGCTCATAGGTGCAAAAGTACTAAAAAAATGTGATATTTGCGATAATAATACCAAATAAATTCATTTTTGATACAATTATGAAAGAAAAGTAACCTTTTATTTTGCAAATTGGCAATAAATTTGTACTTTTGCGGATGATTTTGTAATACTGAATTATGGCACAGAATATTTTTAGAGGCTTAGGTATAGCTCTCATAACCCCATTCAAGACCGATGGCTCGGTTGACTATCAAGCTTTGAAGCGCTTGGTTGAGTTCCAAATTGACAATGGTGCAGACTTCCTTTGCATCCTTGCCACAACTGGTGAGGCTCCATGCTTGACTAAAGAGGAGAAGGATAACATCACTCAACTTGTCAAGGACGTGAACCATGGTCGTGTGAAAATCTTGAAATATTGTGGTGGCAACAATACTGCAGCTGTTGTCGATGAGATTAAGAACACCGATTGGAGTGGCATCGATGGCATTCTCAGTATATGCCCTTACTATAACAAACCTTCACAGGAAGGACTTTATCAGCATTTCAAGGCGATAGCAGAGGTGAGTCCTCTTCCTATTGTATTATATAATGTACCAGGCAGAACGGGTGTCAACATGAAGCCAGAGACCACTTGTCGTATCGCTCGTGATTTCCCTAACATCGTAGCTATCAAGGAAGCTAGCGGCAGCTTGGAGCAGGTAGATGAGATTATCAAGAACAAGCCAGACAACTTCGAGGTAATTAGTGGCGATGACGCTTTGACATTCTCTATGGTAGCGAGTGGTGCAGCAGGTGTCATCTCTGTGATTGGAAATGCTTTGCCAAAGGCATTCAGTCGTATGATTCGCTTGGAATTCCGTGGCGAGTATGAGCCAGCACGAAAGATTCACCATGCTTTCACCGAATTGTATAGCTTATTGTTCGTGGATGGCAACCCTGCCGGTGTCAAGGCATTGCTCAACGATATGGGCTTCATCGAGAACGAACTTCGTTTGCCTCTCGTTCCTACTCGTATCGCAACCAAGCAAAAGATGAGCGAGATTATGAAAGACTTACGCTTTTAATGTCGTAAGTCTTCCTACATAATTTTATTAATTAATCACTGATATATGGCTGAAGAAAGAAGAATCATTCATGAGATCACCCCGCTGATGGGTAAAGATGTGCTCTACATCGCTGATAGGCACAAGAAGGAATTTACTTATCCTATCCACAATCACTCCGTATTTGAACTCAACTTTGTCGAGAATGCCAAGGGAGTAAAGAGAATTGTCGGGGATTCGCAGGAGGTGATAGGCGACTATGACCTCTGTCTGATCACTTCGCCAGACTTGGAACATGTGTGGGAACAGAACGAGTGCCATAGTGAGGATATTCGTGAAATCACCATACAATTCGACTTCAGTATGGGCACGGAGACGCTCTTCGGCAGAAACCCATACGCCAGCATCACTCGAATGATGCAAGAGGCACGCAAGGGATTGGTATTTCCGATGAAGGCCATCTTGAAGGTGTATGGTATGTTGGATACATTGAGTACCGTGAAGGATGGTTTCTATGCCGTGCAGCAGTTCTTGACTATTCTTTATGAACTCTCTCGTTGTGAGGGAGCCCGTACACTTGCCTCTAGCAGTTATGCAAAGGTGGCTGTGGAGGATGACAGCCGAAGAATCCTAAAGGTAAAGAATTATATCTCCAAGAACTATATGGACGACTTGCGCTTGCCTGCTCTTGCCGACTTGGCTGGTATGAGTCCGAGTGCGTTCAGCCGATTCTTCAAACTTCATACGGGGCGTAACATCAGTGAGTATATCATCGACTTGCGGTTGGGATATGCCGCTCGTATGCTGGTTGATACTGCCAAGTCAATCAGTGAAATCGGTTTCGATTGCGGTTTCAATAACTTGAGTAACTTCAACCGTATCTTCAAGAAGAAAAAGGGATGCTCGCCGAGTGAGTTCCGTGAGAACTATCACAAGACGAGGATTATCGTATAATCAAGGCGATGTTTATGGTCTGAAAATGCATTAGGCTTCATTGCACTATGGAGTAAGGTTCGATGACCCACGAAGTAAACTTCAGTGGTCATCGAACCTTACTGCTTTTATATATATACGTAATCGTTTAAGTTTATAAATGTTATTTTTCCACTTTTAGATTTGGTCGTTTAGAGATTTTGTATTAAATTTGCAGTTGAATCGATGATTTTGCGGTTCTAACAGACAAAACATTTAAAAACTACTATACGATTATGAAACAATTTATGGATGAAAATTTCTTGCTCGACACTAAGACTGCGCAAGATCTTTTCCACAATCATGCGGCAAAGATGCCTATCATTGATTATCACTGTCACCTCATCCCTGAGATGGTAGCTAATGATCACAAGTTTAAGAGTATCACAGAGCTTTGGCTCGGCGGTGACCATTACAAGTGGCGTGCTATGCGTACCAATGGCGTGGATGAGCGCTACTGCACTGGTACTGATACCACCGCCTGGGAGAAGTTTGAGAAGTGGGCAGAGACAGTGCCTTATACATTCCGTAACCCTCTTTATCACTGGACTCACTTGGAGCTCAAAACTGCTTTTGGTATCGAGAAGCAACTCAGTCCAAAGACTGCTCGTGAGATTTTCGATGAATGTAACGAGAAGTTGCAGTTGCCAGAGTACAGCGCTCGTGGCTTGATGCGTCGTTATCATGTAGAGTGCGTATGTACTACAGACGACCCAATCGATGATCTTCGCTATCACAAGCAGACTCGTGAGAGTGGTTTCGAGATCAAGATGATTCCAGCTTGGCGTCCTGACAAGGCGATGAACATCGAGAAGCCAGACTTCGCTGAGTATATGAATAAGTTGGGTGAGGTAGCAGGTGTTACTGTTACTACCTTCCAGGATATGGTAGATGCTCTTCAGAAGCGTCATGACTTCTTCTCAGAGAATGGTTGTAAGTTGAGCGACCATGGTATCGAGGAGTTCTATGATGATCCATATACTGATTCTCAGATTGAGACCATCTTCTCTAAGGCTATGCGTGGTCAGCAGCTTTCTACTGTAGAGGTACGTCAGTACAAGCACGCATTCTTGAAGGTTTGCGCTGAGATGGATCATGCTGCCGACTGGACTCAGCAGTATCACTATGGTGCTATCCGTGATAACAATACTTTGATGTACAATAAGTTGGGTGCTGATACCGGTTTCGATTCTATCGGTGAATTCACTACAGCCAAGGCTATGAGCAGCTTCTTGAACGAATTGAACATGGAAGGCAAGTTGACACGTACTATCTTGTATTGCTTGAACCCATGTGCCAACGAGGTAATCGCTACTATGCTCGGTAACTTCCAGGATGGTTCTTGCCCAGGCAAGATTCAGTTCGGTTCAGGTTGGTGGTTCAACGACCAGCTCGATGGTATGACCAAGCAGATGAATGCCCTCTCAGTATTGGGCTTGTTGAGCCGTTTCGTAGGTATGTTGACCGACTCTCGTTCATTCCTCAGCTACCCACGTCATGAGTACTTCCGTCGTTTGCTTTGCAACTTGCTCGGCAACGATGTAGAGAAAGGCTTGTTGCCTAACGACATGGAGAGTCTCTCTCGCATGGTAGAGGACATCTCTTACAACAATGCTCGCAACTACTTCAAGTTCTATTAATATTCGATGGAAAATACCTAGCGCATAGGTGAATTTCTATTGATGACTAATAGAATCATAAGATAAGTTAGATATATAAAAGTCCCTTCACTCAGTAAGCCAACTGATAGAGTTGTCAGTGTTTTAGAGTGAAGGGACTTTTTTGTATGATCTGTAGAACTTGCTATTAAAATAAGAATGACTTATGTAAACAAGCGAGCAACTTCTTCCAACCATTTCTTGTCTGTAGAATCGAAGGTGTTGAGATATTCACTGTCAATATCCAATACGGCAACGACATTGTTGTCTCGGTCGAAGATAGGCACTACGATTTCCGAACGTGAAGCACTGCTGCAAGCGATGTGTCCAGGAAATTGTTCCACATCTTCTACGACAATCGTTTGGGCTTTGTCCCAAGCAGTTCCGCAAACCCCTTTCCCTCGTTTGATGCGAGTACAAGCCAGAGGACCTTGGAAAGGACCTAGCACCAATGTGTTGTCGATAACTCGATAGAAGCCCACCCACCAGAAGTGGAAGGTCTCCATGATGCAAGCTGCCACATTTGCCATGTTGGCAATTACGTCAGTCTCTGCTTCCATGAGAGATTTGAGCTGGGGGAGGAGAGTAGCATATTTCTCCTCCTTGCTGTTGCCATTTATTGTAAGATGTTCTGCCATGTTTCTTTGCTTCTTTATAATGTTATCAATTATTTTTATGATTCTCGCCTTTTCCTCCCAATAATCTCTTTTGTTCTTTTTCAAAGTTTTCTAGGAAGTGGATTTCTACTGGGGATAGGTCATTTTTTGTACGTTCCTTGAATTTATTGTATTCCGTGTCAGCTTTCTCTTTTGCCAACTTTGCGGATATTTTTCCAGCATGGTCAAGGATGTCTTTTCTGGAAATGCGGAGAAAGTCATCAAGGATGTTAATCCAATCCTTCATATACATAGGGCGATGCTCTTCTGCCTGCATTTCTGCAAAGTCAAGATAGAGGCTCACGATGCGGTTCAGTGATGTAATCTCGGCTTGTGTGAGATAATTTTTTGCAATTTCTGCTTCTGGCTTTGTTGGCATAGCTCCCGCCCATGTGGTGAGTCCCATAAAATCTTTGTCTGCATCGGCACGTTCGTAGATGATTTCCGCTGCTGTATGTCCGTGCACAGAATAATGCATCTTGTTTTGTACTGTTTTAAAGAACTTCTGTGTCATTTCCACTCTTGGATCGTAGTCAATACTGAGAGCATAGATTTCCAAAACCTTGCGGTAGAAAACCTTTTCACTAGAACGGATGTCTCTGATTCTTGCAAGAAGTTCATCGAAGTAGTTGCCACCACCTGCACGTTTCAGCAAGTCATCATTCAAGGCAAATCCTTTTACGATGTACTCCTTCAATACCTTGGTCGCCCATATACGGAACTGCACGCCACGATAGGAATGAACACGATAGCCTACGCTGATAATCATGTCGAGATTGTAATAAGTAATCTGTCGCTCTACATGGCGATTTCCTTCATTTTGAACTGTTGCAAAATTTGCAATAGTTGCCTCGGCTGCCAATTCTCCTTCTTCCAATACATTCTTAATATGTCTAGATATAGTTGATTTGTTACGCTGAAATAGTTCTGCCATTTGGTCGAGCGACAACCAAACGGTATCGTCTTGCAACTTTACCTCAATCTTGGATTCTCCATCGGGAGTTTGATATAGTAGAAATTGTCCTTTGTCCATGATGATTTTTATTTCTTATTCATTAACTGTATCATGAGTGATACCGCAAAATTACAACAATTTTCTGTAACATCGGCATTTTGTGACCTAATAATTTCGCCATCTCGCTTATTTTTCGTACTTTTGCCATCGAAATGGGTTGGGAAGAATGGTTTCCTTGCCGCCCGGTAATAACTAAAGTGTTACAATTAAAGACAAAGAAAGAACCAGAAAGAATAACAACAAAGACATATAACATAATCATATACAAGCGTTTACTATTATTTGGAGTCTCTTGAAATTTGGCGATTGAAATAGGCTGTACATAGTAAGTATAAGTAGATGCTCACGCTCATAAGGCGTGAGCTAAACTTATCTATGTACAGCAGGTCACGCCAAATACCTTAGAGACTGATAAGTGAGGCTTACGCCTTTCTTGTATCATCTCGTTAATAAGGTATTTGTCATCAGATGCGTTCGAAACTTACTATTTACAGTTTATCTTTCGATACAGCTATGGTGTGACCTGTCTATCCCGATAAAGTTTACGCCTCATTCCTTATAGCGACGATGAAACAAGAAATTCTACCTTATTCATCTGCGCAGCTATTGTATTATGCGTGGCAATTGTCACGCAATAGGGGCGGTGCAGATGATGATAAGTTGACAGGTGTCTTGTCGGAAGCACGTGTCGATTTGAACCCCCATCAAGTGATGGCGGCTCTTTTTGCATTCCAATCTCCTTTCTCCAAAGGCGTTATCCTTGCTGATGAGGTGGGATTAGGAAAAACCATAGAGGCAGGTATAGTTATCAGCCAGTTTTGGGCAGAACATAAGCGTCGCATTTTGATTATTGCTCCTGCCACGCTTCGCCGCCAGTGGAGCATGGAATTGGAAGACAAGTTCTTTCTTGATTCTCTGATTCTAGAAAAGAAGAAAGGTATTTCCCTTGACCATCTTTATGATGGTAAACAGGTGTATATTTGTTCTTATCAGTTTGCTGCCAGACAAGCCGAGATTCTTTCCAGTACCAAGTGGGACTTGGTGGTGTATGATGAGGCTCACAAGTTGAGAAACGTCTATAAGACCACTCCTTCGATGGCGACAAGATTGAAGACCGCATTTGCCGATTGCCATAAACTTCTCTTGACAGCTACTCCTTTACAAAACAATATCGAGGAACTCTATGGGCTGGTCAGTATCATTGATGATCATTACTTTGGCGACTTGAAGAGTTTCAAGGCGCAATATTGTTATAGTAACAAGAACGATGACATTGCCTTTGGTGACTTGCGTAAGCGTCTTCGTCCTATCGTGCATCGTACCCTCCGAAAGCAAGTGACCGAATACGTGAAATATACCTCTCGTATCCCGATGTCACAGGAGTATTATCCTGGTATTGAGGAGCAGAAATTGTATAATGAAATCAGTGAGTATCTACGTCGCGAAGATTCGTATGGTCTTCCCAACAGCCAACGTCAACTCATTACGTTGATATTCCGTAAGTTGATGTCTTCCTCAACATTCGCCATTGGTTATACGCTCAAGACATTGATCGACCGATTGCAAGGCAAGATAGCACCATATGGTAAGCATAAGCTGTATGATAGTTTTGCGGTAGAGAAGGAAGAGTTGAACGAGACCAATATTGCTATGGTGGCAGAAGACATCGTGGGGGATGATTGGGACGAATGGGCTGAAAATGATCAAGAGCAGGAGGGAGAAATCCTCACTCCTGCAGAGATTTCGGGTATCAAGGAAGAGATAGCAGAACTTCAACGATTGTACCAACTTGCCAGCAGTATCAGTAGTAATAAGAAAGGGGGACTGCTTACTCTCGGCATTACATACGGGATTCCAAAAGATGGAGCAGTTGGGAGCCAATCGAAAGGCACTTATCTTTACGGAGAGCACCCGAACCCAACTTTATCTGAAACAACTCTTGGAGGAGAATGGTTATCAAGGCAAAAATCAAGGAGAAGAAGAAACTCTTGAATCGTTCAGAGAATGCACAACAAACCATGACACTCGAAAAGGAGCTGAATGCGCTGACTCGTCAACAGAAAAGAAAGCGAATGGAAATCTTCGACTTAGAGGATGAAATCGAGTCGAAGCGAGATGGAATGATAGACAAGGTAAAGGCTTTCATCGCACAACATATCAGAGAGCAGCCTCTCTTCAGAGTGCATTGGCAATTAAAGAGATAATTCAATAACAAGTACATAACATATTAATTCCCAGGTAATATGGCTACACTATTTGAGACAAAATTTAGAGAAACATTGGCGGAGATGCTCCAGTTGAACCAAGCAGACTTGGACTTTGGTATCTATCGCATCATGAACCAAAAACGAAAGGATATCGAGGCGTTCTTGAAAAACCGCCTCGTGCCTGAGGTGACAGCTATTCTAAAAGCAAATGCCAATGATGACACAGAGAAGTTAAAGCAAGAGCTTCAGAAGTTGGAGTCAACCTTGCATGCAGCTGGTGTGAATCCCGATGAATCTACTAAGGTACAGGATTTGAAATCCAAGATTGCTGCTGGCACTGACATTTCTGCCATGGAGAATGAAGTGTTCTCTCATTTGACCAAATTCTTTAGCCGTTATTACGATGGTGGCGACTTCATTTCTAAGCGTCGTTATAAGGATGATACGTATGCCATTCTTTATAGTGGTGAGGAAGTGAAGTTGTATTGGGCAAATGCCGATCAATACTACATCAAGACTTCTGAGTATTTCAAGAATTATTCGTTTGTGTTGCCTGCTACCCGTCGCAAGGTTCACTTCGTGTTGCGTGATGCTGAAACTGAGCAGAACAATAATAAAGCTGCAAACAATATGGAGCGCCGTTTCCAACTTTGCGAGGACAACTTTATAGAGGAAGTGGATGGTGAGCTCAACATCTACTTCACCTACGAATTGATGGCAAAGGGGATAAAACAAGATGTTCTTATCAAGGATGCTGAGGCAAAGATAATGCCTGTCATATTGGAAAAATATGCAGACTATGCCGAATTGGATACCGTTAAGATGCCAACCAATAATGACAAGAATCGTTCCTTGCTGATGAGGCACTTGCAGGATTATACGGCCAAGAACAACTTTGATTATTTCATTCACAAAGACCTTGGTGGATTCCTTCGTCGAGAACTGGACTTCTATATCAAGAATGAAGTAATGTTCTTGGACGACTTGGATGCCAACCATATTATGGAGCATTTGGCGCAAGTGAAAGCCATCAAGCAAGTAGGGGAGAAAATCATCACTTTCCTTGCGCAGCTCGAAGACTTCCAAAAGAAACTCTGGCTTAAGAAGAAGTTTGTGGTAGGGTGTGATTATTGCATCACGCTCGACCGAGTTCCTCATGCCCTTTACTCTGAGGTTATCGTTAATGATGCACAGCGCAAAGAGTGGGTGCGCCTCTTCGCTATCGATGAAATCAAAGGCGATATGATGATTGAAGGCTATAGCGAGCCATTAACAGAAAAGTTCCTTGATGAGAATCCTTTCCTTGTGCTTGATACCAAGTTCTTTAGTGCCGAGTTCAAGCATAAGCTCGTGGAGAGCATGGAGAATGTGGATGAGGAATGCAATGGAGTACTGATTAACAGTGAGAATTTCCAGGCATTGGAGCTGTTGCAAGAGAAGTATAGAGAGGCGATAAAGTGCGTGTATATTGATCCACCATACAACATTCAAGGGGATGATTTTTTGTATAAGGATAATTATAAAAATAGTACATGGGTTTCTATGATGTACGATAGGCTTACTTTGGGTATGCGCTATCTTGCTAAAAGTTCAAATCTTTTATGTAGTATAGGACCTGATATGGAAGGCGAATTACGTGTCCTTTGTAATAGTTTGAAGCATGAGAATATTTATCCATATTTATGGAAATCTCGTGCAAAACCAACTAATACGGGTGCTGCTAAATTACGTCCACAGGTTGTAGGGGAATTTGTTTATATGATTCAGAATAATAAAGAGCAAATGTTTTTCCCAATATCATCCGGAATAGAACGCAAGTATAATAATCATGATGAATATGGTAATTATAGAACAACAACGATTCTTACATCAAATTTGGGAAGATATAAAAGAGAGACAATGCGTTTTTCTATAGGGAATTATACACCACCCTTTGACAAACGTTGGAAAGCAGGTTATGCTGAAATAAAGTCAATGTATGATAATCATCGACTAGGTTTTAATTCTGATGGAGAACCATATTGTAAGCACTATGAAGGTGATGAGGATGAACAACATGTGCCATTTTGGACATATATTCCAGAAGAATTGTCAAGTACAGCAGAAAATGGGAAAAATGACTTGTCATCAATTATTCCAAATCATGGGTTTGATACGGTAAAACCAAAGGAATTGCTAACATTTTTTCTTAATGCAATTACCAAAACAAATGATTATGTATTGGATTATTTTGCAGGATCAGGTACGACAGCCCATGCTGTAATAACAATGAATCAAGAAGATGAGGGTAATCGAAAATACCTTTTGGTTGAGATGGGAGAACACTTCGACAAACTTTTGTTTCCTCGCATCGAGAAAGTCATCTATTCAGAGGATTGGAAAGATGGCAAACCAGTCTCTCGCAAGGGAATCTCCCAGTGCTTCAAGTATCTCCGCTTGGAGCAATACGAGGATACTTTGAATAATCTCCAGCCTAAGCAGAAGGCTTTGGATTTCGCAGGCGACAAGGGAGATTTCAATGAGACCTATCTCTTGAGCTACATGCTCGACACAGAGACAAAGGGCGATTTGTTTAACTTGGAATGGTTTGTGCATCCATTCTCTATGACGCTCAAGACAACCAAAGACAATGAATTGGTGGACACACCTGTGGATATGGTGGAGACTTTCAATTATCTGATTGGACTCAACGTAGAGACCATGCGCTGGCCTAAGGATGGCTACTGTGTGGTGGAAGGTATAACCCATATCGGGAATGAGCGAACCTTGGTGATTTGGCGAGACTGCGAGAAAGTAAGCAATGAAGCACTCAATGAGTTCTTCCGCAAACAAGCCTATAGCACCACCGACTCTGAGTTTGACAAGATTTATGTGAATGGCGACAATACATTGCCAAACATCAAGACCGACGAGGAGCATTGGAAAGTAGTACTCATCGAGGAAGAATTTAAGAAACGAATGTTTAGTTAAGTGAAGAGTGAAGACCGAAGAGTGAAGAATTCAATAGTATATTATGGCTAAAAAACAACAGAAGAAAGGTAAGTTACAGCAGGCTTTGGTCCTGTTTCATTATATCTTGCAGCACTTTGGTTGCAAAGACTTGGAGGCGTTATCTCGTGACCTCAAAGACCCGATGTTTGAGGGGGTGAACGAGGATGGAGAGTCGAAACTCTATCATGAGTTGCTGGGCAAACTTTATGCTACTGGCACATTGACCACAGAACGACTTTACTTCTACGACCAGCATGTCGTGCAGTTTACCAACGAAATCAATGAGAAGCGTAGCGAACCTATCCGCTGGAAATACTTCCAGTATCTCAGTCTGTTGTTTACGGAAATCTATCTCGATGAGTATTTTACGGATGCCCAGGCGCTTTGCAATCGCTTGAATGCCTTTCTGCATGATGACTTCAATCATCGTGCAGAGACTTGGCATGAGCTGCCAGATTTCACAGTTGACGACCTGAACAAGTTGGCTTATTGGAATGCAACAGGTTCGGGCAAGACGCTGCTTATGCACATTAACATCAAGCAATATTTGTATTATGCCGAGTTGCATCATGCCAAGAAAATCAACCGCATCATCGTGCTCACTCCTAATGAGGGATTGAGCCAACAGCACTTGTCCGAGTTCCATGCTTCCCATATAGAGGCATCGCTCTTTAGCAAGCAAGGCATCGGCAGTATGTTTCAAGGCAAGGCGGTGGAAGTCATTGACATCAATAAGCTCGCTGACAAAGATGGCGACAAGACGGTAGCTGTGGAGAGTTTTGAGGGTAATAACCTCGTATTAGTGGATGAAGGACACAAAGGAGCTAGCGGCGATGTATGGATGAAATATCGCCAAAAGTTGACGGAGGAAGGCTTCTCTTTCGAGTATTCTGCTACCTTCGGTCAAGCCATCTCTGCTAAGAGCAATGCCACCCAGCGCAAGGAAATGTTCAATCAGTATGGCAAAGCCACGCTCTTCGATTATTCCTACCGCTACTTTTATGCCGATGGTTATGGCAAGGACTATCGCATCATGAACATGGACGACTGGAACAATGATGAACTTTTGAACATGTATCTCACAGCCTATCTGATGTGTCTATACGAGCAAATCAAGATTTATGGCAGTGATGCCAAGATTCACAATGCCTTCTTGGTCGAGAAGCCACTGGGTATCTTTGTGGGCAGTAGTGTGAATGCCATCAGCACAGAGAATAAACGCAAGGTTTCTGATGTGGCTCAGGTACTTTTGTTCTTGCAAGATTTCATCAAGGAAAGGAAGACATATGCCACTTATATCCGTCGTTTGCTCAGCGCAGAGGACGGATTGAAAACCAAGAATGGTTATTCTGTCTTTGGTAACTCATTCCAAGAACTCAAGCACGGCTATCTTGTGGAAGACGACAAGCAGAAGTTTGCAGATGCCATTTATGATGGTATCTTGTCGGCACTCTTTCACTCCAAAATATCGGGTGCGCAGTTGCATATCGACATCCAAAAAGGTGGTGCTGAGGAAATCGGCCTTCGTGTGGGCAACGCCCCTTACTTTGGTGTCATCAGTGTGGGCGATGCCAAGGAGTTGGGAAAGTTATTGCAAACTGCTGGTTTTCTTTGTGAGGTAAAGGCATTTGGCACAGCTAGCCTGTTTGCTACTATTAACTCGCAAGATTCTACCATCAATATCTTGATAGGTTCCAAGAAGTTTACCGAGGGATGGAGCAGTTGGCGAGTTTCAGCCATGGGCTTGATGAACGTGGGTAGAAGCGAAGGCTCAGAGGTGATTCAGCTCTTCGGAAGAGGCGTGCGCTTGAAAGGTTATAAATATTCCTTGAAACGCAGTAAAATGCTGGATGCTTGTTATCAAGAAACTACGATTCCAAAAGGCTTATCTGCAATCGAGACACTCAATATTTTTGGCGTGCGTGCCGACTATATGGAAGCATTCAAGTCATATCTCGAAGACGAAGGCTTGCCAACTAATGAAATTGATTACGAAAAGATTGTAATACCAACGATGCCTACAGTTGATTTTGACCAGGCACACCTGTCTTTGCCAAGAGTGACGGATGGTTTCAATTTCAAGAAAACGGCAGTGGTTGAACCCGCTGATGAGGCTCTCTGCAAGCGAGTGAAAGTGAAATTGGATAAATATCCGAAGGTAGATTTGCTGAGAAGCAAAAATGTGGGAACTTCTTATACTGCCAACTTTCATATCGGCACGCTTTCTGCCGAGCATCTGGAGTTGATAGATTGGACTGAGGTGTATTTCGCCTTGCAAAAGATGAAGGCTGAGCGAGGTTGGTATAATATGGAACTTCGCATAGAAGACTTGAAGTATCTGATGGCTAACCCTTCATGGTATGAACTAGCTATCCCTGAGGCTGACTTGGACTTTAGGGACTATGGCAAAAACATGATGATGTGGCAAGACATCACCATCAGCTTGTTGCGTGGCTATATCGACCAGTCGTATAAGAAAGCAAAGGCGAGGGAAGAGCAGAAACATCTGCAAGAAAGTCGTGTTACCTATTATAATATAGGTACTCCTAATGAGTATGTTGTGGAGGTAAGAAATGACTTGTGTGGCATCGTAGATAACTTGAATATATTAAGAGAACAAGTTGAAAATCATTCATTTATTCACGATATGCCTCTTTGCGAACCTAGCTTCATGGCACTGAATGTGGAATCACATCTTTACAAGCCGCTTCTCTATATGGCGGAGAAGGATAGCAATGGCAGAAAACCATTTGTTGATGATGTGACGGGAGAACCGATGGTGAAAGTTTCCCCTGTGTCGTTGAACATGGGCGAGCGAGACTTCGCTTGTAGATTCCGTGAGTACTGTCGTCAACATCAAGGTGACGTGCTGGCAGACAAGGATATGTATCTCTTACGTAATGAGAGTAAGAAGGGCTTGGGATTCTTTGAGGCTAACAACTTCTATCCAGACTTTATCCTTTGGGTATTGGAGGGTGAGAAACAATATATTACCTTCATCGATCCGAAAGGCATCCGTAATCTCAAGGGATTAAATGACCCAAAGATTCAACTATACAAATATTTGCAGAAGGAAGTGGCAGAGCAATTGAATAATCCCAACTTGATACTGAATAGTTTCATCATCAGCAATACTGCCATGCAGCAAGTAGAATTTTGGGCAAAAGAGCCTTTTGCTGCTAAAGAGTTTACAGATAACCATGTGCTGTTCAAGGATGATGTCAACTATATGGACAAGTTGATAAAGATGATACTTCATTAAAATCGGTAGGCCTTGGGATTTCCCTAACAAGGCATTCTAATAAACGTCGGTAGGCTTTCAGAAAAACCTCCCGACGTTTTTTCAAAAACCTCACGAGGAAATTCCAAAAACCTCCCGACGTTTTTTCTCCCGACTAGCGTGACAAACCTTGGTGAATCGAAAGAAGGTTTGTATCTTTGCAGCAGATAAAAATTCAATTACTATGGGAATACAAGTAAAAGCTGTCGAGAGAAATATCTCGTTTGAAAAAGGAAAGGAAGAGTTTGCATACGTGATGCAAACGAGTAACTACAACTTGCTGGATGCAGACAAGGTCATGCAACAAGCTGCTCTCATGACAGGACTGCCTAAGCCCATTCTGCAAGCCAGTTGGTATGGCATAGGGGAGGTCATCAAGACGTGGGTGACGGAAGGTCATTGCGTATCGTTGCCAGGCTTGGGAAATCTGCGCTTCGGAGTGAGAGGGGCTAGCTTTAAAAATCCGGCGAAAGCTGATGATTCTCTCATCACCTCCCGCCGGGTCATATTTATTCCGAGTGTTGACATCAAGCGTGCCTTGGCAAACACTCCTGTGACGATTACTTGTTATAATCGCAAGGGTGAGGTGGTGCCAATCAAGCCTAGAGAAGCGTAAAACTTGACCTCATGCAATGGATGATTGTAGCCAAGGTTAGTCTTGATAATCCACCTTGATAACAATCACTCTGATCACTTGGTTGTCAGTGTCATTCGCTACCTTGGCAATGTGCCAGTCGCCAGGGAAGAAGATGAAGAACTCGCCTGGAGTGCTGTCGTAGAAGCGAGTGCGGCTCTTGTCGTAGTCGTAGTGGATGACATCAGGGCGATACTTGCAGTTGGGCTTGCTGGTATAGTGGTCGATGACACCAAAACGCTCAGTGCCTTTCACCACATACTGGAAGTCGATGTGATGGTAATGGCTTTCGCTGCCTCGCTTTTCGAGCGGCTCGTTCTCGCTGTCCTCCACGCTCACCGTCAGGTTGCAGCCTGGAATCTTGTGCTTGCCCTTGGCGATGGTGAGAAGGTCGGTCTTGGCGATGAAGTCGAAGAGTGCCTTCCACTGCTTTGGGTTCTTCTGATACTGCAAGTAGAAATCTACGAGGTTGACACTGCTGTGTGCATCAGCCTTGTCGAAACCATTGCGCCATTCTCCCTTGGCATACCAATCCTTGGCGGCTTTGATGAGTTCTGGCTTGTTGCCATAATACTGGGTGTAATAGCCTTGGGCAGAGTTGTTGGCTTTGCAGGAATGATAGCCTTTGGCTAGAGAAGCAATAGGGGCTGAAAATGTCATGCCCAACAGTAGGGCTAAGCCCATCATGAAGTTTCTTTTCATCTGATTTAGTTTTTTTGATTCGTTCGTATATAGAGAAAGGCTACTAGCAATCCATGCTAACAGCCTTTCTTAGTTTTTCTATGTTTGATGTCTCGTCTCTAGGCTTATGAGTTCATTGACAGCAAGAACTCATCGTTGTCACGAGTACGCTGCATGCTGGTATGGATAGTGTTCATCGCCTCGATAGGATTCATGTCGGAGATATACTTGCGGAGAATCCACATGCGGTCGAGGGTCGTCTTGTCTTGCAAGAGATCGTCGCGACGAGTAGAAGAAGCCACCAAGTTGACAGCAGGGAAGATGCGCTTGTTGCTGAGTGAGCGATCGAGCTGCAACTCCATGTTACCCGTACCCTTGAACTCCTCGAAGATGACCTCATCCATCTTGCTACCGGTATCAATCAATGCGGTGGCGATGATGGTGAGCGAACCACCTCCCTCGATGTTACGTGCCGCACCGAAGAAACGCTTTGGCTTCTGAAGGGCGTTGGCATCGACACCACCGGTCAACACCTTACCTGATGCTGGAGCCACGGTGTTGTAGGCACGAGCCAAACGAGTGATGGAATCCAAGAAGATGACCACGTCGTGACCACATTCTACCATACGCTTTGCCTTTTCCAATACGATGCCGGCAATCTTGACATGGCGTTCTGCTGGCTCATCGAATGTAGAGGCGATGACCTCTGCGTTGACGGTGCGAGCCATGTCGGTCACCTCCTCTGGGCGCTCGTCGATGAGTAGCATCATGAGGTATGCCTCTGGGTGGTTGGCAGCGATGGCATTGGCGATGTCCTTCATCAAGATGGTCTTACCAGTCTTAGGTTGAGCCACGATCAAGGCACGCTGCCCCTTACCGATAGGAGAGAACAAATCGACGATGCGGGTGCTCAAGTTGGTTGTGGCACGGTCGCCGCAGAGCGTGAACTTCTCGTCTGGGAAGAGTGGGGTGAGGTGCTCGAAAGGAACACGGTCGCGTACCTCGGATGGATTACGACCATTGATCTTGATGACACCCGTCATAGGGAAGTACTTCTCGCCATCGTGTGGAGGACGAACATTGCATTCCACTACGTCGCCCGTCTTCAGACCATAACGCTTCACCAAGTTGGCAGCTACATACACATCATCAGGAGATGAGAGGTAGTTGTAGTCACTGCTGCGCAAGAAACCGTAGCCATCAGGCATTACTTCGAGTACACCGTTGGAAGTGATGATGTCGCTGAAGTCGTATTCAGGCTCTGCAGGAGCAGTTGGCTGAGCGACTACTTGCTGGCGTGGAGCGCTAGCAGGAGTGCTGGTAGGACGATCGAAAATATCGTAGGTAGGCATGGCAGCCTGGTCTTCTATCGGCAGGTCGATGACTGGGATGAAGTCTGTTCCGTCTCCTGGGTCGCCTTCCCAAACGTTGCTGTTCTGGCTTGGATTGGCGTATGCATTCTCTGCGTGATTGTCAGCAGGCTTCTCGCTGTTCTGAGCATTCATCTTTGCTTGCAACTGGGCGATAAGTTCTTGGTTGCCCTCGCTGCTGCCTTCCGACGCTGTCTGGAACTGTGCCTCAGGGATGAAAGCTCCTTTCTCTGCGTTGGCATCGTTAGCTTCCTCATTGGCGGCTGGTGCTGCTCCATCGGCAGGAACAGGCTCTTGTGCCTCAGCAAGTGCTGCTTGTTCTTGTGCGGCTGCATTCTGAGCGGCGAGCTTTTCTTCGTGCTGTCTCTTGAGTTCAGCTGCCTTGGCTGCAGCGATAGCCTCTAGCTCAGCCTTGCTCTTTCTGCCTCTGTGCTTGGTGACGACAGGTGCAGGCTCAGGGCTGTTGCTCTCAGCAGGTGTTGCTTCCTCAGCTTTCTTCTTGGAAGCGGCAGACTTTTTCTTGGAGGTTTTGCTTTCTTCAGTGGTTGCAGGTGCTTCTTCCACCTGTGGTGTCTCTGGCGCATTCGCATCGGTCACGGGGGTCTCCTTGAAGAGGCTAGTCTCTTGAGGGAGGTTAGGACCAGTGGCCTGATTCTTCATCACGTCATAATTCTCGCCATCCTTACCTTTGACGGAATATACCTTGTCCTCTTTCTTGGAAATGCGGACACGCTTTCTCTTGGTAGGTTGCGCAGTTTGCTCAGCCTGGGCATCAAGGATGGCATAAATGATGGTCTCCTTGTTGTCGCTAGACTTTATCTTTGCGCCTATTTCCTTGGCAATGTCTTTCAATGTTGCGACATTCCTAGATGATAAATCGTCTTTGCTATACATTATTTAATAATTATATATTGTATATGTTTCTTGTTGAAATATAAGGTGTTTCAAGAACTGAAACACGGGGTTGAATTAAATTTCGTGTGCAAAGATACTTAATTTTTTCTTTTCTACCAAATTTTTTTGCTAACTTTGCAAACAAAAAATGTAAAAATGGCAAATCAGATACCCTATTTGGACGTTCAGAACCTGACAAAGCGCTTTGGAGCACAGGTTCTTTTTGATAACATCTCCTTTTCTATTGCCGAAGGACAGAAGGTGGGACTGGTAGCTCGCAATGGTACGGGCAAGTCAACCTTGATGTCTGTCTTGATGGACAAGGAGGGGCATGAGAGCGGTGATATCATCTATCGCCGTGACCTGAAGGTGGGCTACTTGGAACAGTCTCCTAAGTTTGACCCAGAGGAAAGTGTACTCGATGCCTGCTTCAATCATCAAGGCGATGAGGAGAAGCTCTTGAAGGCGAAACAAATCCTCACCCAGTTGCACATCATGGACTTAAATCAGCCGATGGGACAGCTCAGCGGTGGTCAGCAGAAACGTGTCGCCTTGGCGAATGTCTTGATAGAGGAACCTGACTTCTTGATGCTCGACGAGCCAACCAACCACCTCGATCTGGAGATGATAGAGTGGCTGGAGGGTTATCTGAACCGTGGCAACAAGACCATCTTCATGGTGACGCACGACCGCTTCTTCCTCGACAAGGTTTGCAATGTCATCCTCGAACTGGACGACAAGACCATCTACACATATCGTGGCAACTATGCGTACTACTTGGAGAAACGCCAGGAGAGAATGGACAACCTTCGTGCCGAGATTCAGCACTCCAAGAACCTCTATCGCAGGGAGTTGGACTGGATGCGCCGTCAACCTCAGGCTCGTGGTCACAAGGCTCGCTATCGTGAGGAGGCCTTTTACGAACTGGAGAAGGTGGCTAAGCAGCGCATCGAGGACCGCCAGGTGAGACTGAAGGCATCCACCGTCTATATCGGCAGCAAAATCTTTGAGTGCCAGTATGTCAGCAAGGCTTTTGATGACCGAGGACAGAAGAAGGTGATTCTCGATAACTTCTATTACAACTTTGCCCGATTCGAGAAGATGGGCATCGTGGGTAACAATGGTGCTGGAAAATCCACCTTCATCAAGATGCTCTTAGGAGAGGTGCAGCCCGATTCGGGCAAGTTCGACATTGGTGAGACGGTACGCTTTGGCTACTTCTCGCAGGAGGGGTTGAAGTTCCGTGAAGACCAGAAGGTGATAGATGTCATCACGGAGATAGCCGACTATATCGACTTGGGCGGTGGCAAGCACATGACGGCATCGCAGTTCTTGCAGTTCTTCCTCTTCACGCCAGAGGAGCAACACAATTACGTATATAAGTTGAGTGGAGGCGAGAAGCGCAAGCTCTACCTTTGCACGGTATTGATGCGCAATCCTAACTTCCTGGTGCTGGACGAGCCTACCAACGACCTCGACATCCAAACCTTACAGGTGTTGGAGGAATATCTGCAGGATTTCGCTGGTTGCGTCATCGTCGTGAGTCACGACCGCTATTTCATGGACAAGGTGGTCGATCACTTGCTGGTCTTCAAGGGGGAGGGCGAGATACAAGACTTCCCTGGCAACTACACGCAATATCGTGAGTGGAGCCGCCTTCAGACCAAGGAGGAAGAAGCTTCTGTCAAGGGCAAGTCTGCTGCCAATGCTCCTGCCAAGACGGAAAACAATGCCGCAGGAACCGCCAAGCGAGATGCTTCTTTCGAGAACAAACGCAAGATGACCTACAAGGAAAAGCGTGAGTATGAGCAACTTGCTAAAGAGATAGAAGCCTTGGAGGCAGAGCAGAAGCAACTGGAAGAAGCTCTATGTAGCGGCACACTGAGTGTGGATGAACTGACGGAGAAAAGCAAGCGCTTGCCTCTCATCAAGGATGAACTCGATGAGAAGGAAATGCGCTGGCTGGAACTGGCGGAAATTGAAGGATAATTCTTAATTAAAATAGCGATGGAAATCAAGAAATCGGAATTTACAATATCGGCTCCACGTGTGAGCATGTGTCCTAAGGACAATAAACTTGAGTATGCTTTTATCGGACGAAGCAATGTGGGAAAGTCTAGCCTCATCAATATGCTTTGCAACCATAAGGGTTTGGCTAAAACTTCAGCCACACCGGGTAAGACGTTGCTGATCAATCACTTCATCATCAATAATGAGTGGTATTTGGTTGACTTGCCTGGCTATGGATTTGCCAAGCGCTCGAAGACGGTGCAGAAGCAGTTGGAGCAGATGATATCCAGCTACATCTTGCAGCGCCCACAGTTGGCTAATGTCTTCGTACTCATCGACGTGCGCCACGACCAACAGAAGATAGACCGTGAGTTTGTCGATTGGTTGGGCGAGAGCAACATCCCGTTCTGCATCGTTTTCACCAAGGCAGACAAGCTCGGTCCGGTGAAGGCTCGTATGAACGCCGAGAAGTGGATGAAGGCGCTGGAAGACCGCTGGGAAGAACTGCCACCTTATTTCATCACCAGTAGTGAGAAGAAGATGGGCAGGGATGAGGTCTTGGACTATATCGACCAAATCAATAAGTCGATAGCAGAGGAATGATGCTCAGCATTCGTTTTGCTGACATGTATAATAAGGTAAAGACGATTTAATATAATCAACAATGAAAGAAATCAAGTGGGGATTTATCGGTTGCGGTGAGGTGACCGAGAAGAAGTCGGGACCTGCTTTCAATGAGGTGGCAGGTTCGAAGGTCGTGGCAGTGATGAGCCGAAGTGAGGACAAGGCTCGCAGCTATGCGGAGCGTCATCACATCCGCAAATGGTACACGGATGCCCAGGAACTCATAGATGATCCTGATGTCAACGCCGTCTATATTGCCACTCCTCCGTCTTCTCATGCCACTTTCGCCATCATGTCGATGAAGGCTGGCAAGCCTGTCTATGTAGAGAAACCATTGGCTGCTAGCTACAATGAGTGCATCCGCATCAACCGCGTGAGCGAGCAGACGGGTGTGCCTTGCTTCGTGGCTTACTATCGTCGATATTTGCCTTATTTCCAAAAGGTTAAGGAGATTATCCGAAGTGGAGGTATAGGCGAGGTTATCAATGTGCAGGTACGTTTCTCTGTGCCTCCTCGTGACTTGGACTATACCAGCGGCAAGGAGATGCCTTGGCGTTTGCAACCGGATATATCGGGTGGTGGCTACTTCTACGATTTAGCTCCTCACCAGATAGACCTCTTGCAAGATTTGTTTGGTGTCATCACTCGTGCGCATGGCTATCCAGCCAATCGTGCTCATCTGTATGGAGCGGAGGATACCCTTTCGGCATGTTTCTATTTTGAGAGTGGCATACCGGGCAGTGGCAGCTGGTGCTTCGTGGGGCATGAGAGTGCCAAGGAAGACCGCATCGAGGTCATCGGTGACAAGGGTTCGTTGTCCTTCTCCGTCTTTAATTACGACCCAATCATCTTGATCAATAGTGAGGGACACCGCGAGATCGTTGTGCCGAATCCACCATACGTCCAGCTTCCTATCATCAAGAATGTGATAGAAGACTTGCAGGGCATTGGCACCTGTTCATGTACGGCGATTTCAGCCACGCCAACCAACTGGGTTTTGGACAGAATACTCTGGAAAAATTAATCTTTCACGAGTCATTTATCATTCTTGGAGAGGATGATTCTTCCTAGGGAATAAGACAAAAACAACCAAAAGAGAAATAGATATAGATGAAGAAAAGGATGATATTGTCCGTATGTTTGCTTTCTTGCTTCGTGGCACCCGTCAGTGCTGCGGAGGATGCGAGTGGTGATACGATAAGATTCAGTACGCTTTTCAATAAGACCATGTTCCAAGGCTCTTCCGCTGATAGCTTGACGAGGGCTAGGCACAAGAAGACTTTCTTTCATCGAGTGGGCGCTGTGTTCACCCGATTCTTCCGGGAGTTTAGCACCATCGACACCAACTATGTGGAGCCGCAGCATTACAACTACACCGTGATGCTGCAAAACACTAACACCTACGAGCAATATACCTTGTCGAGCAAGGATGGACAGAAGATAGTTTTTGCTCCAGACCCAACCTTCCGTCTCGGTCCGTATGTGGGATGGCGATGGGTGTTCCTAGGTTATACGCTCGACTTGAAGCACATCAGTTTTAAGTCAGACCATTCTAGCAAGAAAGAGTTCGACTTGAGTCTCTATAGCAGTATGCTGGGCATCGACTTGTATTGGCGACAGACCGGCAATGACTATCACATCAACAGGATGAATGGGTTGGACGATGCTGATTATTCCTCCTTGCGCAATGTGCCTTTCGAGGGCTTCAAGGCGAGCATCAAGGGTCTCAACCTTTACTACATCTTTAATCATCGGAAGTTCTCATATCCAGCGGCTTACTCTCAGAGTACGGTACAAAGGAAAAGCGCAGGCTCTATGCTTCTGGGTATCGGATATACGGAGCATAACCTGAAGGTGGATTGGGATGAACTGGGTAGTATCCTTGACCAAAGATTGGGAAAGAAAGAGAATGGCGAATCCAGAATCGACCCTGACTTGAAGTTCTCGGAAATCAATTACTTCGATGTATCGGCATCTTGTGGGTATGCCTACAACTGGGTGTTTGCGAAGAATTGGCTCTTCAATGCTTCCTTGTCGGCAGGCTTGGCTTACAACCAGTCGAACTCTGATACGGATGGCAGTCATTCGCATCTGAGGTTCAAGGATTTCAGTTTCAAGAACTTCAACTTGGATGGCATCGGTCGTTTCGGTGTTGTTTGGAATAATACGAAGTGGTATGCTGGTGCCAGTACGGTGATTCACTCCTATAACTATAAGAAAGAGCAATTTTCTACCAACAACTGGTTTGGTTCGCTCAACATTTATGTCGGTGTGAACTTTGGTAAGAAGAGAAATCAATGATAAGAAACGATGAGAAGATTGAGTAAAATAGCTTTTATCGCTTGTTTGGGTATGCTGCTTTTGGGTGGAACAGCATCGGCTCGCTCTGCCTATTCTACGTATAAGAAGCAAGATAGTGTCAAGATTGTGACTTTGTTGAAGGAGGCTTCGCGCCTAAAGACGAAGCCAAAGATTTGGATGCTCTATTTTGGCAAGAAATTCCTGGGCGTGCCTTATGTGGCAGGCACCTTGGATGCTGCGAAAGATGAGCGATTGGTCATCAATACCACCCAACTGGATTGCACGACATACGTTGAGATGGTGGTGGCGTTGACGAGATGCGCCGAGAGCAAGAAATATACTTTCGCTGACTATTGTGAGCAACTGAAGCACGTGAGATATATCGGTGGTGACGTGGCTTATGAGAAGCGCCAACATTATTTTACCGCTTGGATCAATGACAATGTGGAGGAGGGTATTGTGACTGACATTCAGGTAAATCCACCTTTCACGTCGGTGCAGCATATCAACGTGAATTGGATGACCACGCATCAGAGCAGTTACAAGATGCTCAATGGCAATGCTGTACGCCTGAAGGGAATCAAGGCATTGGAGAATAGCATCAACGGCAAGAGTTATCGCTATATTCCCAAGACAAAGATAGCCAACAACAGCCTCTTTCGCAAGACCATCCTGGATGGCGACATCATCGTCATCATCACCAATAAGAAGGGACTCGATACCACCCATATCGGCATAGCCTCTTGGCATTCAGATGGCTTGCATCTACTCAATGCCAGCAGCATTCACAAGAAAGTGATTGATGAGCCTATGACATTGAGGACTTACATGTCGAAGCATCCGAGCCAAATCGGAATCCGAGTTTGCAGAGTGAGATAATCATTTTTCCCTTATCACACGCTGAAATTTGGTGATACGGAAAATTTGCTGTACCTTTGCAATCGTAATAACGCAAGTAAACTGCAAGGACACTGGTATGAAGAAAAAGAGTTTGTCACAAATTCTGCGTTGCGACAAACTCTTTCTCTCTTATCTCTTACGCTTGTTGTTGCGATTGGCAGGCTGACCATTGCTCCAATTTCGTTGCTGCTTCGGTTCGTTTCTTTGTTTTCTATGATTGTCGGAATCGAAGTTAGGGTTGAAGCTCTTCTTCTTTTTGTCCTTGAAGAAGCCCGAACCCTTGTCGGCTTTCAACTGCGCCTTTGTCAGCTTCGCCAGTTCTCTAGGACTCATCCTTGCCATATCTCTTTGGTTGAGCGGCTTGCCGTCGTTGAGGTATTTCTCCTCATCATAGCAACCTACGTTGCCATAGCCCTTAGGCTGATAAGCAATTCTGCCTCTGGCACCTCTTCCCACGCCAGGGTTGTCGTAGGTGGAGCCGATGGCTTTGTCATCGTAATGCGCTTTGCCATGTGGCTTCCCATAACTGGCTTTGTCGTAGAGCTTGGCTATCAGGTCGCTTCTGCCTATCTTCCTCAACTCGCTCTCGATGGCACGACGCTCCTCAGGCTTATACCAGAAGAAGAACATGCGCTGGGCTAGTTTCTCCTTCGGGGTCTTGGCACTGAACACGGGCTCCAAGGTGTATGGATCGTAGCCCGTGTACCACGTCTCGGTCGAGATGGTCATTGGGGTAGGCGTGAAGTCCTGCACCTGTTCCAAATGGAAGTCGAGACCCTTGGTGATGACCGCCAGCTCTGCCATATCTTCCTCGTGGCAACCGGGATGGCTGCTGATGAAGTATGGGATGATTTGCTGGTTGAGGCCCTCTTCCTTGTTGATCTTGTCGAAGATGCGCTTGAACTCGTAGAACTGTTCGAACGATGGCTTACGCATCAGCTTCAGCACCTTGTCGCTAGTATGCTCTGGGGCAACCTTCAAGCGACCGCTCACGTGCTTGGTAATCAACTCACGTGTGTATTGGCGAGCCGCCTCGTTGCTCTTCTCGTCCTTGCTCTTGTGCAAGAGAAGGTCGTATCGCACACCACTTCCGATGAAGCTCTTCTTGATGCCAGGAAGTGCATCCACGGCATGGTAGATTTCGAGCAGCTTGCTGTGGTCGGTGTTGAGGTTCGGACAGATTTGTGGGTTCACGCAGGAAGGACGCTTGCAGTGCTCGCATGCCTTCTTGTTCTTGCCGCCCATGCCATACATGTTGGCAGAAGGACCGCCCAAGTCGCTTAGGTAACCCTTGAAGTCGGGCATCTGGATGATTTTCTTCACCTCTTTGAGGATACTCTCCTTGCTTCGACATACCACAAACTTGCCTTGGTGGGCTGAGATGGTGCAGAAGGAGCAACCGCCGAAGCAACCTCGGTGGATATTGACGGAGAACTTGATCATCTCGTAGGCTGGTATCGTCTTTCCCTTATATTTCGGGTGTGGCAATCGGGTGTATGGAAGGTCGAACGACGCATCTAGCTCCTCGGTGGTCATCGTAGGATAAGGAGGATTGACGACCACCACCTTGTTATCGACCGCCTGAATCATGCGCTGGGCATGAACCTTGTTGGATTCTTCCTCTAAGTGGCGCACGTTCTCGGCTTGTCCCTTCTTGTTGTGCAAGCACTCCTCATGGCTATGCAAGATGATGTCATCGTCCTTGTAACCGCCAGGAATCTCTTCCTCCTTACAGAGGAATACTGTCTGGGGCATCTCTCGGATTTCCTCTATCTTCTTGCCGTTGTCGAGTTCCTCAGCCAACTGGATGATGGATTTTTCGCCCATGCCATACAATATCAAGTCGGCTCCCGACTCGCAGAGGATGCACTTCTTGAGCTTGTCCTGCCAATAGTCGTAATGACTGATGCGGCGCATGGAAGCCTCGATGCCTCCGAGTGCCACAGGTACGTCGGGATAGAGCTTCTTCAGTATCTGGGTATAGACGATGGAAGGGTAGTCGGGACGCATGTCGTGGCGAGAGTCGGGGCTGAAGGCATCCTCGCTTCGCATACGGCGATTGGCGGTGTAGCGGTTCACCATGGAGTCCATGGCTCCTGGCGACACGCCGAAGAAGAGGCGAGGTCTGCCTAACTTCTTGAAGTCACGGAAGTCGCCATGCCAGTCGGGTTGCGGAACGATAGCCACCTTGTAGCCATGCGCCTCCAAGGTTCTGCCAAGCACGGCAGGACCGAAGGCTGGATGGTCGATGTAGGCATCGCCTGAGAAGAGGATGATGTCCAACTGGTCCCATCCTCTCAGCTCACATTCCTTCTTGGTAGTGGGGAGAAAATCTGTTAATTTATAATCCATCAATCGTCAATTAGTCATTCACTGCATCAGGTTCGGCTGTCTCAGCAGCCTCAGCTTCCTTCTTGTCCTTCCAATCTACATAGAGCAATACGAGGTTGTGGAGTCCGAGCGCCTTCATATTGTTGTTGTAGATCACGTCCAGGCAGAGGTCGAGTAAGTTCTTGTCTTGGCAAGAAGATGACTCCAGAAGGGAGCGTACGTTGAACTTCAACTTGTCGAGCACTTCCTCGTCGATGATGCCATTGCTGTCAACGAGGTTGCGAAGAAGTTGGTACTTGTCGATAGTCTCTAAATGGAGGTCGCTCACTTCGATGGAGCGAGTGCCTGATTGGTTTGCTTGAATCTTATACATAGTTCTTTATTCTTTAATTATTTTCTTTGTTTTCTTTAATTATTTTCTTTGTTTTCTTTCTGTTGCTTCTCAAAAGCAGGGCTTCTTATTCTTCCGTCAAGTATTTGAGGATGCCAGCCATCAGTTGGCTACGCAATCTCTCGTCCTTGATGCACTCGAATGGGAATCCCATGGTGAAGGTGCTGCCATTGCCCGACTTGAAAGCCACTGCCGCACTGGCTCCACTCTCATATTGCATGGCGCAAATGGCGTGGTCTGTCGCAGGCTGGAGTATCTCTGGATGCGTGGCTGCATAATGGGTTTCATTCAGCGTATTGTAGTAGTTGAATTTCAATCCGAGTCCTTCTACATCTGCTGTAGGTGCGATGCTGTCGTTGGGAGCGTAAGCCACCTTGAGGGTGTTTGCCAAGAAGGCTTTCTCTTCGGTGGTCTGCATATCGCTTCCCAGGTAAGAACCGCTCACGAAGAGGCGACCGCCCTGAACAGCGTAGTTCTGTAGGCGATTCATCAATGATGGCGAGAACGACTTGTAGTACTCAGGTGTGTAACCATCGTATCTTTCCAAGCCATTGATGAGGTCAACGACCGTGTAATGTTTCATATCTACCTTGCCGGAAATGATGGCTTCGCTCGAACAGCTGGCAATGTTGTATTTCTGTGTGGCTGCGATGGCAGAAGCATGCTCGCAAGTATAGTTGAAGTCATTGCCTGCCACAAACTGTCCTATCATCTCGTTGCCGCAATATCCCAGTCCGTTCTCACTCTCGTCTCCCATTCTCGACTTATTGAAGACTTTCTGCTTGCCGCTCCATCCTGCCGTCAAGCCATAGCTGACACCTGGGTCGGCATCGAGGTCGAAGCCCTGCTCTGTGGCGTTGTCGATGACTTGTGGTGAAGCGAGGCGGTGGAAGTTGTTGACCACGAGCACCGTCTTCTTGGCATTGGGGTTGTACAAGGCAGAGAGCGTCTCGGAAGGGAAACTCTCGCCACCCTTGTTGAAGGCGGTTACCTTGAAGCGATAGAGCTTGCCTGGCTCCAACTTCACTTGGCACGCTGCGGTCTTCACCATCTGTCCGTTGTCAAATCCACCTCTTCCTTCTGCTATATATAATAGGTAGGAAGATGGAGCAGCCGAAGGCTCCTGCTTGTCGGTTTGTGGACTCCATGATAGAGTAGCGACACCCAGTGCATTGACCTCTACGGCGAAATGATTCGGTGGCAAAGGTTGCACCGTGTATTTGCTACCATGATTGGAGGAAACGTATCTCAGGATGGATTTGTAAAGTGAACGGGCGATGGTGAACTTGCCCATTGGATTCTGTGCCAACTTCATGTCCGGGAAACTCTGGTGTGAAAGGGTCTCGATGATGGCGGAAGGAACTTCTGGGAGACGTGTCTCGGAGTAGTTTCTGTCCCAGAGGTATCGCTCTCCAAATTCTCCATACTTCGCCTTCATGTCGGTGACGAGATTCTTCAGCAAGGTCTTGGCAAAGTCCTTGGAGGTGAATCGGGAGATGCCACTGTTGAGACGCTCATCATTGAAGTTGGTCGTGCAGATGGCGAGTGCGCCCCAAGTAGATTTGCCGTCCTTGTTGTAACCTGCGTCACTATGTACGGCGAGTGAGAGTTCGATAGGCACTTTCTTGCCGTCGATGGCAGGCATATAGACGCTGCCGCCGCCCAGCCAGTTGGTCATCAGCGAACGAGTATTGATGTCATCCGCATAGTCGTTGGTTCCCTTTCTGCCTCCATAGACAGAGTAGGGAGCGCCAGCCCACTGGGCGTAGTATCTAGCACCTTCTAGGCAACGAGGCAAGCGGCTGTTGTATTCGCCTCTGACGATGTTGCCCATGCCACCACCAAATCTCACGGCGTCACTGGTGACATAGCCCTTGGAAGACGCTTGGTTGGTGACTACGACACGATTAAACATGTTGCAGCCTTTATCGAAGTCGAACGTACCGAGATATACCCAAGTGCCGCCGCCCATCTTTTGGTTGACGGAAAACTCGGTTGCTTGTCCTTTGTGATACACGATGTACTTGGCGTCGCTCACACTTTTGGACAGTGACTGGTAACTGACATACACGGCATATCTGCCAGCCTCAGGGATTTGAGGTTGGTAGCTGATTTCACTATGATTCTTTTTCTTGGTGGCTTTTGCCTTCCTCACGGACCCCTCCTCAAATGGATTCTCGCCATCGGAGTAGAGTGCCTTTGTGGCGGCAAAGCCTGGTTGTTTTCCCTTTTTCCACTTCTTGCCGTTGACGGTCTCGACATAAGAGTTGCCCTTGATGGCATCATCGTTGTCAACGATCACTTCATGCTTTTGCCAGTCTCTCTCACGAGGAGTGAACACGATGGCTCCTGCATTCTGAAGCATTGGAATCAAGTAAGGGATCACAATGGTTTGGGTGAACAGATCCTCTGTGGTGCAAAAAAGATTAGGACGCTGCCACTTCCAAGTGTGCTTCTCATTGTCATAATATCTGCCATGGGAAGCCCATACCGAAAGATGCCTGTTTTGAAGTCCTTCGGTAATGAAATAGGGATGAGATGTATTGAAAACCCAAGGGTCGTCTTGGTACTCGATGTTGCCCCAAGCCCTTGTGTTTCCTTCTAAATATTGAGCGTGTAAGGTGGTTGCCGTTGTAAGCAAGCAACTACCTAACACGCAAAGTCTTAAACGGTTTCTGTTATTCAATTTCTTCAATCTATGTTACCTATTGTGAACTTCTCTGGTTTCTTGCCCTTGAAGTCCTTGAAATAGAGTTTGATTTCACGCATGTCCTTCTCTACATCTCCCGATGGGATGATGGTCTTGGTGCATTGGATATGTCGCTTTTGGTAATCTATGCCATAGAGCAAGATAGGCAAACCGGCTTTCTGAGCGATGAAATAGAAGCCCTTTTTCCAATCGGGGTTGAGAGAACGAGTACCTTCTGGTGTGATGCAGAGTACGAAACTATCTCTCTTCTTCGCTTCCTCAGCCAGGTTGTCGGTCATGCTGGTGTGCTTGCTTCTCCATACGGGGATGCCTCCCATCTTGCGGAAGATAGGTCCCAAAGGCCAGAAGAACCACTCCTTCTTCATCAGGAAGTTACTCTTGATTCTTTCGGCATGGGCATAGAGTTGCCCCAATATCAAATCCCAGTTGCTCGTGTGGGGTGCCAGGCAAATGATGTATTTCTCTGGTATATCCACGGTCACTTCCTTGGTCCATCCCAACTGCTTGTACAATATCCAATAGCAAATTTTCTGTATCATTATATATAATAAGGTGAAAAGACTATGCTAGGTTGGTGATTTGGTCAATAATCTCACTCGACTGCTTGTTGAAGTCTGTGATGAGATTCTTGAAGTAGAGCGTTGGCTTCACGCCTGGCTCAGGATGAGAAACTCGTTTGATGAAATCTGTATTGAGCATGACGATGGCTGAAAGGATGCCATCGACATCAGCCTGTTTGGTGTCTCCATTGTACAATGAAGCTGCGACACATTCAGCGAAAAGCTCGCTTGTAATGTAATTGATAGTGCGTTTTAAGTCTCTTTTGTTTGCCATAATTCGTAGAGTTTAATGATTAAAACTATGAAATTGATGCTCAAAGTTAACAAAAATCTCCGAAATCCAAGCAGAAGAAACAAAAAAAAGCGTTGATTAACTCTATTTTAGATTTTTTCTTTCCATATCTCACGGAAAAAGGTTATTTTTGCATTGTTTTTGAAGTTTCAACTTTTAAATATAAGAAAATAATTATGGAAAAAAGTGCATTGCAAATTGCAAGAGCTGCTTATCAGCCAAAGTTGCCAAAGGCTCTTCAGGGCCCTGTTAAGGCAGTAGAGGGTGCAGCAACACAGTCAGTAGGTAACCAAGATGAGATCAAGGCATTGTTCCCTAACACATACGGTATGCCTGTCATCACATTCGAGGCTGGCGAGGCTCAGGAACTTCCTGCTTTCAACGTAGGTGTTATCCTTTCTGGTGGTCAGGCTCCTGGTGGTCACAACGTCATCTCTGGTCTTTTCGACGGTGTGAAGTCTCTCAATCCTGCTAACAAGCTCTATGGCTTCATCCTCGGTCCTGGTGGTCTCGTTGATCACAAGTACATGGAGATTACTCCTGAGTTGATGGACGAGTATCGTAACACTGGTGGTTTCGATATTATCGGTTCTGGCCGTACTAAGTTGGAGAAGGAAGACCAGTTTGAGAAGGGTATCGAAATCCTTCGTGAGCTTGGCATCAAGGCACTCGTTATCATCGGTGGTGACGACTCTAACACCAACGCTTGTGTACTCGCTGAGTACTATGCTGCCAAGAAGTATGGCGTACAGGTAATCGGTTGCCCTAAGACTATCGATGGTGACTTGAAGAACGAGCAGATTGAGACTTCTTTCGGTTTTGATACAGCTTGTAAGACATACTCTGAGTTGATCGGTAACATCGAGCGTGACTGCAACTCTGCACGTAAGTACTGGCACTTCATCAAGTTGATGGGTCGCTCTGCTTCTCACATCGCCCTTGAGTGCGCTCTCCAGACTCAGCCAAACATCTGCTTGGTATCTGAGGAGGTAGAGGCTAAGAATATGTCTCTTGATGATGTTGTAACATATATCGCTAACGTGGTAGCTGCTCGTGCTGCTGAGGGCAACAACTTCGGTACCGTGCTCATCCCAGAGGGCTTGATCGAGTTCATCCCTGCTATCAAGAAGTTGATCGCTGAGTTGAACGAGGTATTGACCGACCCTGCAACAGGTGAGTCTCGTGAGTTTGCTTCTGCTGAGGAGCAGATTGCATTCGTTAAGGGTGCTATCGCTAAGGACAACCTCGCTGTATTGGAGTCATTGCCAGCAGACGTAGCTCGCCAGCTTTGCCTCGACCGTGACCCTCACGGAAACGTACAGGTTTCTCTCATCGAGACAGAGAAGTTGCTCTCTCGCATGGTAGCTGACAAGTTGGCTGCTTGGAAGAAGGAGGGTAAGTACGTAGGTAAGTTCTCAGCTCAGCACCACTTCTTCGGTTACGAGGGACGTTGCGCAGCTCCTTCTAACTACGATGCTGACTACTGCTACTCACTCGGTTTCAACGCATCTCGCCTCATCGCTAACGGCAAGACTGGTTACATGTCAATCATCAAGAATACAACAGCTCCTGCAGCTGAGTGGATTGCCGGTGGTGTGCCTATCACAATGATGATGAACATCGAGCGTCGTAACGGTGCCAACAAGCCTGTTATCCGCAAGGCTCTCGTAGAGCTCGACGGTGCTCCATTCAAGTTCTTCGCTTCTAAGCGTGAGCAGTGGGCTAAGGAGACAGCATACGTTTATCCAGGTCCTATCCAGTACTGGGGGCCATCTGAGGTTTGCGACCAGACCACAAAGACTCTCCAGCTGGAGCAGGCTAAGTAATTTAGTATAAATACTATATGTCAACAAGACGAACGACTTCTACACAGAAAAAAACTTCCATGTCGAGAAAGAATACAACTCGGCGTGGTGGGGGACGTGGCAGAAGACGTTCGTCTTCTTTTTTGCCCAAATTCATGCATCGTTATCCGCGATGGGCTTGGTGGATAGGCGGTATCGCCATCATCCTTGTCTATATTTGGGCTTTTTATTATTTCTTCGTCAGTCCTACCGGTTTCAGGTGGAGAGCTTTGTATGGTGATGCCGAATACCCTGAGGGGTATGAGATTCATGGCATTGACATCTCGCATTATCAGGGAGAAATAGACTGGGAACAGCTCAAGAACGCTATGATAGAGGGATGTCCCGTGCGTTTTGTCATCATCAAGAGTACCGAGGGTGCATCGCGTCTTGATGATCATTTCAGAGAAAATTTCAATCAAGTACGCGACTATGGTTTCATCCGTGGTGTCTATCACTTCTGGAGCAATAAGTCTTCGGCTCGTGAACAAGCTTATTATTTCTTGGACAAGGTACATCTAACGGAAGGCGACTTGCCTCCAGTGTTGGATATTGAGCATAAGCCAGCCGACAAGAGTGTGGATGATTTTCAAAGGGATGTCTTGACATGGCTGCATATCGTAGAGGATAAGTATCATGCCAAGCCTATCATCTATACGTATTACAAGTTTAAGGAGAAATATCTTAGTGCGCCCGTCTTTGACGACTATCCTTATTGGATAGCCCACTATTATGTAGATAAGGTGCAATACCAAGGAAAATGGAAGTTTTGGCAACATACTGATGCCGGCAAATTGCCAGGTATCAAAGGGTATGTCGATTTCAATATCTATAATGGAAGTTTCTATGACCTTCGCAAATTGTGTATCGGCTCCAAAGGGGAATCTCTCCTTGAAGCCGAGGATGAGGAAAACTAGTTCTTCAAAACGAGGCAAGCCCAGTTGTTGTCTGTTCTACGTCTGGACTCGTATAATCCGAATTCCTTCGCTTTTTCAAGTAGAACAGGAATGTCTTCCTCATAGAAACCGCTGAGTATCATGTAGCCACCTTCGTTGAGTACACCACGGAACGACTTCATGTCTTCTAGCAGGATGTTGCGATTGATGTTGGCGAGAACTACGTCAAACACACCGCTGATATGGTTGATGACCGATGCGTTGCCGAAATAGACTTCCAAGTTATCTACGCCATTGAGTTGGGCATTATGCTTGGCATTTTCCACGCTCCATTCATCGATGTCATAACCTACCACTTCGCTCGCCCCTAGTTTGGAGGCAACGAGTCCGAGAATGCCAGTTCCGCATCCGCAATCCAAAACTCTCATCTTATAAAGGTTCATATTTAATAAGGTGGAGACGATCATTCGAGTGGTCTCGTGATTGCCAGTTCCAAAAGCCAACTTCGCCTCAATGCCAATTTCGATGTGGTCGGGTGATGTGGTCGGGTGGAGCTCTGGATGTTTGGCATCATAGATGAGTACTTGGTCATCCACGCAGATCGGGTCGAAACCTTGCTCTTCCCATTCTTCATTCCAGTCTTTGTCCTCAGCATCTTCGATGGTGTAGGAGATGTCGGTTCCCTCGATAGGAAAATCGGCGATGGAAGCATCGAGGGCATCCTTGTCAAACAATTCTTTCTGCACATACGCCTCCAGTCCTTCCTGAGTTTCCTCGAAGGATTCGAAACCTGCCTCTGCGGCACTATCTGCCAAGAGGTCCTTGCACACTTGCAACAAGTCTTCGCTCGTTGCTATCTTAAATTTGGCTACTAAATATTTCATATCTTGCTCTTGATTTCTTGTTATTGTCTAAAAAACACTGCAAATTTATAAAAAATAGGGAAAAACCTACCATTATTTAGGGTTTTTCTTTAATTTTGCATAAGAATAAGCAATAATTTTGCACTCAGATGATTTTAAGAGTGACGAATGAGGCTAAAAAATGCTATTCTCGTGATATGGGATGGCTGACTAGCACATTCAGGAATCAACATCTGAAAAGAATTAAAAGAAAAGGAGCAATATAATGAAAAAGTTAGTTCTTTGTACAGTCCTTTGGGCAGCGTTGCCATTGGTGTCAATGGCACAGGACGATGACCTCTATTTCAATCCGAAACAAGAGGCCAAGAAGGAAGCTGCCTTGCGTGAGCAGAGAATCAAGGCTTACAACCAGCAACGTGCTCGCCGTGATAGTATCTATGCAATATATTGGTCGGGTAGCCCTCGATCTGTTGATGAGTACAATCGCAATGGCCGTATCCTCAGTCACTATCAGGGTATCACAACGGATTCCCTGGGCAACGACATCATCTCTTTCCGTCTCGACAAGGGTGTGAAACCTGATTCTATCTATGATGATGCAGCTTTCGCCAAGAAGTACATCAACCAGGATGAGGATTTCGAATATACTCGTGACCTGAGCCGTTGGGATGGCTACTACAATCCTTGGTTCTATGATTATTATGGTGTAGGTCCATACTATTGGCGTAGTGGCTACTGGGGATGGAGAAATCCTTGGCGTTATGGCTATTATGCTGGATGGTACGACCCTTGGTTTGATCCATTCTACGATCCTTGGTACTATGGTTATGCAGGCTACTATAGTTGGTACGACCCTTGGTATTATGGATGGGGTGGTTATTATAGCCCTTGGTATTGGGGAGGACCGATGGTAGGACACGTAAGCTATGGAGGATTTGCTGGCAACAAGAGCTATAACAATCCAGGAAGAATAGATGGCTCTAACCATCGTTATGGTGTGAGTGGAAACAATTCCAACACATATTCACGTCGTAGTAATTCTAATCGTAGTTTTGGACAGCGTCAGGGCAACAATAACAGCAGCAATAACTCCTCGTGGGGCACTCGCAGTAACTCCAGCTTCGGCAATGGAGGAAACTTTAACAATGGTGGAGGAAGTTTCGGCGGAGGAAGTTTCGGCGGAGGAAGCTTTGGCGGAGGACGTTCTGGTGGCGGCAGCTTTAGTGGTGGTGGCGGTCATTCAGGAGGTAGCTTTGGAGGTAGAAGATAAAAACTGATCTAGAATGATTACTATAGGTTAGAAAAAATATGTTTTCTTCGGATTTTGAATAGATTTAAAGTTTAGATAAATTATGAACAATATGAAGCATATACTTTTCGCTAGTTTACTAATGACTAGTATGGCAGCAGCAGCGCAAGAAACTTACCAAGATGCAAAGTTGACCGCACCTCAACTTACAGGAACTGCTCGTTATGTAGGTATGGGTGGAGCTATGGAGGCTTTGGGTGCTGACATTTCGACGATTAGTACGAACCCAGCTGGTATTGGACTATTTCGTAAAAATCAAGTGAGTATGTCGGCCGGTGTTATGGCTCAAACTGACGCTGAAAAATTTACTCGTTATAATAATCAGACCATCAACTTCAATGGTGAAAAGTCACATGTTACATTTGACCAGGTTGGTATAGTCTGGTCGCCAACTCGCGGTCGTAGCAGCTATCTGAACTTGGCATTTAACTATCACAAAAGTGCAGATTTTGGTCAAATTCTAAATGCAGCTAATTCATTGAAAAATGTGTCTCAGAATAAATTGACCGCAGCTAAAAACAACAAAGAGTATGCAGGATGGACTGCGGTTGATGCAAATTATGGTGGTTACAATAACAATCAAGGAAATTATCAGTCTGGCCTCTTTAACGTACCAACAACTGGAGGGTTAGCATATGCAGAAGCTCAAGACTTTTTATTTGGTCAGTACCAACATGGTTATATAGGTACTTATGACTTTAATATCAGTGGTAGCTTGAATAATCGTGTTTGGCTCGGTTTGACTATAGGAATACATGATGTTCATTACAATAGTAATTCATTGTATAGCGAGGATCTTGCTGATGGCAACATAGCAGATTCACATGAACAGCTAAGAATTTCTGGTACAGGATATGATGTCAAAGCAGGTTTGATATTCCGTCCAGTTGCAGATTCACCTTTCAGAATAGGTGCTTACGTGAACAGTCCGATATTCTATGATCTCACACTCAAAGGTGATAATGATATATCTATTTATGGTGACAATGAACCAGCAACGTATCAAGAAACCGATGGGACGCAAGCTCCATGCTATACCAAAGGAGATAGAGGACAGTCTGTAGATTATGATTTCCGCTTAAATACACCATGGAAAGTTGGTGTAAGTATGGGACATACAGTTGGCAAATCTCTTGCTTTGGGTGCAACTTATGAGTATGCTTGGTATGATCATATGGACAATCGAGAAAAGACGGGTACTTACTATGATTATTGGGATGGTGCAGGATATGAGACAAGTACTAGTGACGAAGCAATGAATCATGATACTCGTCTAAACTTGAAGGGTGTCAGTACATTCAAAGTTGGTGCAGAATACAAGCCAATAGACATGCTTGCAATTCGCTTGGGATATAACTATGTTTCTCCGATGTACAAAAATGATGCATTCAGAGATCAGACCTTTGATAGCAATGGTGTCTATGCCTCTACTTCTTCTGACTATACAAACTGGAAAGCGACCAACCGCATCACTGCAGGTTTGGGATTCAACTATCAAGGATGGGGATTTGATGTTGCATATCAGTATAGTGCTCAGAAGGGAGACTTCTATCCATTCCAATCTTTTGAGGAGATGAATTGTGTAGCCCCTGTAACGGAGGTAAAAAACAATCGTCATCAGCTCTTAATGACTCTCTCTTACAAGTTTTAGTAATTATTTTCACTATTTTCTGTAAAAAAGTACAGAAAAATTTGGTGGTTTCGAAAATTTACTATAACTTTGCAACTGTTTAGAAAAAGATATTGTTAACGCAATATTGAAAATATTAGTTTTTTTAGTGGTTAATTTAGTTTTAGTAAGTATGTAGGTAGAGCTTGTTGTGAAACAAGCTCTATTTTTTTTGTCCGCTATGAGACCAATAGGCTCATAGCGGAGTTGTCGTTACTTTTTCTTTACTCCCTTCACCGCCATGCTCTCCAATGGATTCTCAGGCCAAAAATGCTTGGGATAGCGACGCTTCAGTTCTTTTCGTACCTCGAAGTAAGTACCTTTCCAAAAACTAGAAAGATCTTGTGTCAACTGCACGGGTTTGAAACCAGGGGATAGCAATTCCATCAATACTGGTTGTTTGCCATCGTTCACACAAGGAGTTTCCTGCATCCCGAAGCATTCTTGTAGGCGTACACTCAATATGGGTGCGTCGGCTCCTTGACGATAATCCACTCGAATCTTGCTACCCGAAGGCACTTGGATGTGTGTAGGTGCAAGATGTTCAATGGATTGTTGCAAATCGTAGGGTAGGATATTCCAAATCATCTCATGGAGTGGCAACTTCTTTAACTCATTGGCATTCGACTTTACTTTGTCATTCTCCTCTAGATAGAATGGAAGCCATTCGCTAGCTGTGTTTAAGAGATAATCGGTTGAAAGGTCGGGAATGTCAAGCTCCGGATGCCACTCCTTTACTTTAGCCACACGCAGTTGGAGCCTTTGCACGTCGTTATTCCAGTCGAGTAGGCTCAATCCGTCTTTCTTTACAGCCTCACAGACGATAGCCTTGATTTTCTCCTTGTCGATGTCGTGCATCGGTTTGCTGTCGAGCACAAGCAAGCCGATACGTCTCTCCTCTCGCATTACTACACCCTCTAGCTTTGAGTCCCAAGAGATACGTTGGTGAGGAATGGCGATTTCTTCTAGTGTCTGCTCATCAAGGGGTGCGGCGAGGAATACTTTGCCGGCATTGCCTGTAGCGTGAAGTGATGTTTGGCTGCTGTTGCTCATGGTGTGGAGCGAGGCGATGGCTATCCATTCTTTTGCAGAAAGGGCATCGGTAGAGTCGATTCGTACCAGTTGACCATTGACCAAACGAAAGTTGCCGAGGTTATCGCTAGCTTTGGCGATTCGTTCCGGATAGGCATAGGCGACCAGTCTGCCAATATCCTCTGCAGTTATATCGGTATGAGCGTCCTTGGAATCTCGTATTGCTTTCTTCGTCTGGTCTGTGTTCTCTTTCTTTCGGCACATCCTTTGGTATTCTTGTGCAATTCGTGCGATTCGAGCCCATTTGCCCAGATTCTTATTTTTTCTTGCGCTTCTGAGATAGCTGATACGTAGGCTCATGTCGCAATCCTCTTTATCTGCTAATGGATCCTTTTCTTCCAAGAGGGCTGCAATATCGCAAGCCAAACTCTTCTCGCTGGTTGATGCTGCGCTCAAAATCATTTTCGAAATACGAGGGTGACAAGGCATTTGTGCCATCTTTTTGCCGAGGGGAGTGATTGAGAGTTCATCGAGTGGTGAAATGGCACCTAATGCTTTCAATGTTTTCACAGCTTGCATGATGTGCCCTGTAGGTGGAGGGGTAAGCCAAGGGAGTGAGAGTACATCGCTTTCACCAAAGGCTGCAATGGCGAGTGCCAAGGATGACAAGTCGGCTTCTTCTATCTCAGGCTTGCGTTGCTCTTGCATCTGATGTTGGGATGCCAAGGTCCACAGGCGATAACATGTGCCTTCGGCGAGTCTTCCAGCTCGTCCCATACGCTGTGTCGCCATGTCTTGACTGATAGTTACGGTCTCCAAGTGACTGAGGTCTGTGCTCGCCTCATAGACCAGTTGACGGCAAAGTCCAGAATCCACGACCACTCTTACGCCATCGATGGTGAGAGACGTTTCTGCAATGGGCGTGGCAAGGACAATCTTTCGTTCGCCCTTACGAGAGGGGGCGATGGCTGCACGTTGCTGCTCTTGTGGGAGATTGCCATATAACGGATAAATGCTCGTTGTGATGGGCTGATTTGCACTTACGTTATCATTCCATTCTGTCGCAAACGCCCCTCTCAGCATTTCCTCGCATCTTATGATTTCTGCTTGTCCAGGCAAGAAGGCGAGGATGTTGCCATCATGTTCTCTATAGGCTCTGACAATGGCACTCGCTACTGCTTGTGTGATATGGAAACGGTCGGGTGTCTCTTGGGCATATTTCACTTCCACAGGATACATCTTTCCTTTGCTCTCTATAACGGGAGCTTGTATTGCCTTGCTGATGTCTTCCACATTTATGGTAGCCGACATAATGACGAGTTGCAGGTCGTCACGGATTAGTAGCTGTGTTTGGCGGGTGAGGGCGAAAGCTAAGTCTGACTGGAGGCTTCGCTCATGGAATTCGTCGAAAATCACCATGTCGATGCCATCCAGTGTTGCATCGCCAACTAGCATTCTTGTGAGGATGCCCTCGGTAAGCACTTCTATTTGGGTGCGTTCAGAAACCTTGCTCTCGAATCGCACTCGATAGCCCACTGTTTCACCCACCTTCTCGCCCAACATGTCTGCCATGCGCTCAGCTATCTGTCGAGCGGCAATACGGCGAGGTTCCAGCATCAAAATCTTGCCTCTGGTTTTCATACCTTTCAAAAGGGTGAGGGGGAGTAAGGTGGATTTGCCTGCGCCAGGAGGGGCGGTGATGATAAGGCTCTGATGATGAGCCAAAGTGTCATTTACTTGGACGGCGATTTGGGAAGCAGGCAACTTCCCAAACTGCCGTATCAGTTGTTCTAATGTCATATCTGTCGGTTACTTAACTTCTATCACTTGCGAAACTTCTATCTGTTACAAGTCAGCTAGATGGCGCTCAATAGGAATGCCACGGTTCTTGTCCTCGTTGTCTTTGTTGATGTCTATCCAGTTGCGCAAGGTATCCATGGCGACACGGGTGGCATGCTGTAGGTTGTCGCCATCGGTGAGCCTTCCCTCAATGATGCTGGAGAAAATGTCACCTGTACCGGGAAATTGTACAGGAATCTCATCGTATGGTAAGACAAAATATTCGTCAGTCTCGTGATTGAATCCCACAACAGCATGCTGACCGTCCACGATGCAAGAAGTGATGAGCACTGATAACGAACCTATTTCTCTCAGTTGGTTGACCAGTTCGTATGCTTCGCTCTTCGAGATTCCTTTCTCGCTATATTCAGCACCTGTGAGCAGGCAGGCTTCTGTATAGTTAGGAAAACAGAGGTGCGCCACACTGAGCATCTCTCTCATGCAGCGGATGGTGCCCTCATTGGCTCCGCCATAGAGTTTGCCATAGTCGCCCATAACGGGATCAACGAATATCTCTGTTCCCAATGCAGCTTGCTCTCTGCAATAACGAGCGATAAGTTGCGCCTGTTGCTCGGAAGGGATAAAACCAGTGGTGATAGCATCGAAATGTATGCCAAGCTCATTCCATTTTTGGAGGGCTTCCTCGATGTAGGAAGTACATTCTAGGATAGCATACTTGCCGTATGGGAAGGTATTGCTGATGAGCATTGTGGGCAGATTGAATACATCGTGTCCCATATATGACAATATGGGCATTTGTACAGCCGCTGATACCTTTCCGTAGCCGCACATATCGCTGACAATCAGAATGTTGCTTTTCTCTTTCATTCTTTATTTTTCTCTTATCTCGTTTTCTTTCTCTCTTTCAACTAAATAACTGCAAAAGTGGAAGTTGAATGGTTTAATAACTGGCAGTGCAAGGGATGCCGAGGGCTTCTACACGAGTCTTGATGGCATCGAGCACTTCACGTGGTGCTTTCTCCAACTTCTTATCTGGAGTCTCACGGTCAATGGTATAGACCATTACTTTCTCTGGCTGTATGTCTTTTACTGCTTCGAGCCAAGGACCTATATATTTCTCGGTAGTATTGTCCATATCATCTCCACGAAGAAACATCGTCTGAATGATGACATGACCTTTGAACATCTTGAGATACTTGATGATTTCCTTCACATCATAGTTAGGCTGCTGTGGACGGTCCAACTTCTTGATGTAATCCATATCGACCGTGTCGAGCTTCAAGATATTGTTATCGACAAGCATGAGGGCCTCCCGCACTTCCTCCTTATATATATAGGTGGAATTGCTGAGAACAGAGAGTTTTGCCTCTGGAAAATACTGGTTGCGTACAGCCACTGTGTCCTCTACGATAGCCTTGAAGTTGGGATGTCCTGTAGGCTCACCATTACCTGCGAAAGTTATGTCGTCGAGAGGCTCGTGATTCTTGTGTCGATTCTCTAAGACCTCGGCAAGTCCTGCTTTCACTTGTTCACGAGTAGGACGTTTGTGAGTAGGTCGGAAATCAGCATTGAAGCCGCATTCACAATAGAGGCAGTCGAATGAACAAACTTTGCCATCGTCTGGCATGAGATTGATGCCAAGTGAAACACCCAATCTGCGGGAGTTCACAGGACCAAATATAGGGGAGGGATAAATAATCGTTGACATAGACAATGAAATTATAAATAATAATGAATTAATAGTAAATATCACTTTCTGAAAATCTTATCAACCACGATGGCGATAGCACCGTCTCCAGTCACGTTGCAAGCTGTGCCGAAGCTATCCATGGCGATATACAAAGCTATCATGAGTGCTTGCATGTCGGCATCGAAACCCAAGACAGAAGCGAGTGGACCAAGGGCTGCCATGACGGCTCCTCCTGGTACTCCAGGGGCTGCAACCATACAGACGGAGAGCACGAAGATGAAGTTGAGGAAAAGCGGCAAGCCGTGTGGCATTCCATTGAGCATACAGATTGTGAGGGCGCAACAAGTGATTTTCATCATCGAACCAGATAGGTGGATGGTGGCGCAAAGAGGAACCGTAAATCCGGCTATGCCGTCGGTGACGCCATTCTTCAGTGTTTGCTTCAATGTGACAGGTATCGTGGCTGCTGATGAGGAGGTGCCGAGTGCCGTAAAATAGGCAGGCAACATGTTGAACAACAACCGTAAAGGGTTCTTGTGAGATAATCCGCCTGCTATCACAAACTCATATAGTAGGATAACCACGTGGAGTACCAAAATGACGAGGATGATTTGGGCAAAGACCACCAAGATGCGATATGCCTCTCCAGTAAACGTCATGTTGAGGAAGATGCCGAAGATATAAAGTGGCAAGAGAGGAATGATGATCTTGGAGATGACGCCCGATATGATGTCCTTGAATTCTCTGAAGACATTGTGCATTGTGCGGCTCGATTTGTAGGCAATACCAATGCCAGCGATAAAGGAGAATACAAGTGCACTCATCACATCCACCATGGCTGGTATTTTCAGTTCGAAGAACGGTTTGAGTTCCTCTATTTTATCTACGGTTACATGTCCTGTGCGAGCTACCATGTCAGGAAAGCATAGCGATCCTGTTCCGTAAGCCAATAAACCTGCCAAGATGGTGTCGGCAAATGCCAAGCCCACAGTGACGAGGAGCAATTTGCCAGCTCCATGACCGATGTCGGCAATAGCTGGAGTCACCAATCCGATAATGATAAGAGGTATCATAAAGCCCAAAAACTGACTGAAAATACCATTGAAGGTGAGGAAAAGTCTTACCCATTCTTCCGTGAGAACATTTCCCAGTACGACGCCCAATACGATGGCGATGATTATCTTGCCGAGTAGCGGTATCTGCATTCTTTTCATTCTTATCTTTGTATCTTTTTGATATGAAACTTTTACTTTTTCTTTGCAAAATTAATCAAAATGTAAGGGAAGAACGAGTATTTTTTGTTTTTTAACTCTAAAATGCTCGTAATTGGATTATTTTGCCTACTTTTGCAGTATGAAAAGTAAGAGATTAGCAATATTCACCTTATCGCTCTTGATAAGCAATGGTTGTTTGGCTCAGGAGGTGAGTGAGCCTGTCGCTCATCAGTATAAGCGCTATCATGGCGATGGCATCGACAATGTGTTGGAGTATGTTCCTACGGCTGCTGTCTTCGGACTAAAACTCTTGGGTGTACCAGCTGAGAGTTCTTGGAAACGACGACTTACGGTATCGGTTGTATCGTTTGGCATCAACGCTGCTGTCACTTATTCCCTCAAGCATACAATACATGAAATGCGACCGGATGGCACCGACAACCATTCGTTTCCGTCGGGACATACGGCTGTAGCCTTTTGTGGCGCTACCACATTGATGCATGAGTATCGTAAAGTGTCGCCTTGGATAGGTGTCGCGGGATATGCTGTGGCTACCACAGTGGCTGTGGATAGAGTGCGTCGCAATCGCCATCATTGGGGGGATGTTGTAGCGGGTGCAGCCATTGGCGTTGCTTCTGCCGAAGCTGGATATTGGATAGGTGATATCATCTTGGGAAAGGGTAAAAAAAAAACAAGATGTCAGCCTTTCTGTTGCACCAATGGGAATGACGTTGGTAGCTCGCCTTTAGAATGAATGACAAAAGCTGAAGTTTAGCTTTTTAATGTTTGAATTATAAAAGATATATTATATGATAGCAAAATCTAGAATCGCTGCTTTCTTGATGAGCGCAGCATTGATGGCTTCCTTGAATGTAAATGCAGAAAGTATTGAAGTCCAAAAATTTAAATATGCCGGTCCTTATCCGGTCAGTGTGCCTTGGATGGCTGATAGTGTGAACGTGAAAGCTGAGAAATACTCGATGGACGGCGTGCTCGATTCACCGCTCAACTTGAGTGTGCTGAACCAAGCAAAGACTGTATCTGTGCTTCCCAATGGCGGTCAGGATGCCTTGCATCTCAGTTCATTTACATTTACCAATACCTCTCGTACTAAGGTAACAATTGCGGTGAACGGCTTGAAGGATTATCGCTTGTTTGTGGATGGTGAACCAGTGAAAGCAAATGGTGGCAAGTCTGAGATGACATTGATGCCATCGAATCATACCGTTGTCATCAAATATCTGACAACGAAGCTGTCTCCTTCATCTTCGTCCTCGAACTCCGAAGGGACAACGTCTGTTAATGCTGGTCCTTGCCATGTAAGCATTACGGCAGAGGATGGGAAAGCCGTCATTATTGGCGAAACATCATCGTCGGCGAAGCGTGCATACAATATTTATGACGTGATGCAGATTCCGACTTGTTCTGGTGTTTCCATCTCACCTAACGGAAAGTTTGTCATCGATCGTAAGACATGGCTTGACAATCAAGGCAATAATCATGTGAAGAATGAATTGCGTAATTGTCTTACCAACCAAATTGTTGCCTCCTTTGACGAGCGTATCGTATGGATGCCTCGAACCAATAGATACTATTTTACGGAAAAGAACAGCGAGGGCAAGTTACAGCTCATCACCGTCAATCCGCTTAATATGCAACGTGAAGTTTTGGTGGAGGAGTTGCCTGAAGGTTATTTCCAGTTCACGCCTGATGAGAAGTCGCTGGTTTTTACTGTTACGACTGAGGGTAGAAAGAAGGATGCACAGGTATTTGACATCAAGTCGCCTGATGATAGACAACCGGGATGGAGAGAACGAAGCAGCCTAGCCAAATACGACTTGGCTACAGGTGTCATGCAACCACTCACGTTTGGTTATCACAATGTTTATCTCAATGACATCTCTGCCGATTCTCGTTACATTCTGATGAGTAAGAGCGAGGAACGACTCACCAAGCGTCCTACCACCCTGACTTCCATCTATCGTCTCGACCTCAATACCTTACAGGCTGATACTTTGGTAGATAAGGATGGATTTGTGAGTGGCGCATACTTTTCTCCAGATGGCAAGAGTGTGTTGCTTACGGGTTCGCCAGAGGCATTTGATGGCATTGGAAAGAATGTGGACGAAGGTCAGACACCTAGTATGATAGATACTCAACTCTACCTCATGTTGCTGGCAGACAAGAAGGTGCGCCCACTGACCAAGGACTTCAATCCAAATGTACAGAGTGTGGAGTGGAGCAAGGGGGATGGCAATATCTATTTCTCGGCTGAGGATAAAGACTGCGTGCATCTCTTCCAACTTAACCCAAAGAGTGGAAAATTTACGCTCATTCAGTCGCCAGAAGAATATGTCAAGAGTTTCTCTGTTGCCACGTCATCAGGTGAGATGGCTTTCTCCGGTCAGAGTGCATCCAATGCAGATCGACTTTACAAGATGAATATAAAAACATTGAAGGGACAGTTGATGGAGGACTTTGGGCGTGAGGCTTTGAAGAATGTCGAGCTAGGTGATTGCAAGGCTTGGAACTACATCAATTCCCGAGGAGACACCTTATGCTGCCGTTACTATCTGCCGCCTCACTTCGATGCCAACAAGAAGTATCCCATGGTAGTCAATTATTACGGCGGTTGTAGTCCTACAAGTCGTATGTTCCAAAGTCGTTATCCTCATCATGTATATGCTGCGATGGGATATGTGGTCTTGGTGATCAATCCAAGTGGTGCTACCGGTTTTGGACAGAAATTCTCAGCTCGACATGTGGATACGGCAGGTGAAGGTGTAGCAGAGGACATCATTGCGAGCACGAAGGCTTTCTGTGATGAGCACCATTATGTGAACCGTAAGAAGATAGGCTGTATCGGTGCCAGCTATGGTGGTTTTATGACTCAGTATCTTCAGACTCAGACCGACCTCTTCGCCGCAGCCATTTCCCATGCTGGCATCAGCGACCACACCAGTTATTGGGGTGAGGGCTATTGGGGCTATAGTTATAGTGAGGTGTCGATGGCAAACGAGTATCCATGGACCAACAAGCATCTCTTTGTAGATCAGAGTCCGCTCTATAATGCCGACAAAATTCACACGCCATTACTTTTCCTCCATGGCACGGCAGATCATAATGTGCCAGTGGGCGAGAGCATCCAACTTTATACAGCTCTGAAACTCTTGAACCGTCCTACTGCCATGGTGCTGGTGAATGGAGAGGATCATCACATCACCGACTATCAGAAACGAATCAAGTGGCAAGACACCATCTTCGCTTGGTTTGCCAAATGGCTTCAGGATGATGGCTCTTGGTGGAAAGAGATGTATGGGGAAGAGAAGATGTAAGAGGTAAACAATAAAAAAAAGTTGCCACTTTGCGCAGAAGTATTCGCTGTGAATATCAACATGCAAAATGGCAACTTTTTACTTGCTATTGTTTTCTTTTGGTAAATAATATTACTTCTTGATGTGAGAGAAGTAACATTCTTCTATATGAGTTTGGCTAACTTTTTCCAAGTCACCCAATTTTACTTTGTTTTGCTTAATCACTTCGTAAGGCCAACCATCAGGATAGCAGCTTATTGCAAACCAAGACGAGTTTTTGGCATCAACATTAACTTGCGAATCAAACTCTTTTTCAAAATTTTCAGAGATGCTCTTGTTTTTGTTGAGGGCACCCACAAAACCGCTTAGCAACGCTTTGATGTCTGATTGCGGTATTACACTGATAACTTCTCCCTGTATTGTATAATTGCCATCTTCATCGATAGACACGGAACGGTTGGAGTCTGACTCGTAGGAATTTTCAGTGGCATCTTCGTGCTCTTCTGTTTCTCCTATCTTATATGTGTTGCCATGGCAAAAAAATAAATCTTTCAATTCTTCAACGTATCCTTCTACCAATTCGTCTGTGGACACATTCTTGCTGATGTCTGAAATGTCGAAACCTAATTCTTTCATGAATTTCATTTCTGGCATATTGGCAAGGTCTTTCATGCAGTCTTTGAAGAGAGTTTTAGCTTGCTTCTTGATTTGACTGAGGTTATGAATTTTAGTGATGGTCCCATATTCATCAGTTTCAAACTCTATAGTTGTACCAATGACCGTTTTTCCGACTCTTTCGGCAATCGCGTTGGCTAGTTTTGCTTCCAATGAGTTGGTGGTTGTGTCATTGTCGATATCCATGAATGTGTAATTCATTTTGTAGCCTGTAGCGGTCGAATCTGTGACAACAAGTCGAATCTTTGTTGCGATGTCGGTAGTTTTGATCGTATCTTTGCCATTGATTTTCCATTTGGTTTCGGAAATCCAATAGTCGCATGTGTCTCCTTTTGCGAAGTAGGCGATGACGTCCAAAGTTGTATCAGTAGCGGTTGTGTCTGCCTCTACAGTTTGTTTACTTTGGTTTTGCTTGCCTTGGGCTTTAGAAACGAGTAGTCCGCAGGCTATGAAGCAGACTATAAGCATGGACATTAATCTTTTCATTTTATTGCAGATTTTAGTTTATGTATTCAGCATATCATTTCTTCTCTCTTTCCTTGATGAATCCATGACGGTAGGCGAAGAGAAGCTCTTCCAAGTCGGCGATCTGCTTGCGCAACTCGACACCTATGTCGGTATCGGCTACCAGCATCCTGCGGTTCGACATCTCTACGATCTGTGTGGTGCTCTTGATGTCGGTACCTCTCTTGATGGCATCCTCTGTGCTTGTGAATGGCTCGTGCTGAACGAGTTGGAAACCACGGGAGTGATAGACCAAGGTATAACCGGCGATACCGGTCTCGTTGTGATAGGCTTTAGAGAAACCACCATCGATGACCATCAACTTGCCATTTGCCTTGATAGGGTTCTCACCCTTGGTCGTTCTCACAGGTACGTGACCATTGATGATATGACGGTTGGGTCCCGTCACCCCAAAGGCATCCATGATGTGGTCGATGACCTCCTCGCTGTCTCTCAACTTGAAGTAATAGCCCTTTTCCTCCTTGTGCGTCTCCTTGTCGGTGATGAAGTAACGCTCGAAGGTAGCCATCTTGCTCTTGTCGAAGAGTGGACTGTCGGGACCGCACCAGAGATATAGGAAGTAGTCGATGGCGTAGGCTTTCTCGTCGGGATCTGAATCCTGCTGGAATGCTGTGCGTATCTGCATGCCCGTATGGTGCATCAAGTCTCTGCCACTGTACTTCTTGCCTGGATAAATCTCCACCTCTCTCAGACTGCCGTCGGCATTGAGTGGACATGAGGCGTGGAAGAGGAGGTTGTTGTTGAAGATGGCGTACATACAACCATGCAGGAGCATCACCTTGATGTGCTTGTGCAACTTTTCGCAGACGGAGAAGGAGTGATGGAGTTTCTTCATCAATGTTAGCTCTTCCTCAGAGAGCTCGGAAGGATTCTTTGGGTCGATGGTAGGGAAGTGGCAAGAGGTCATCTCGTATTCCTTGCCATCTATCTCGATGGTTTCCTTCTTGTAGTCGATGTGCTCGAAGAGCTTGCGACCCTCCATCTTCCATTCCGGATGCTTGGAGATAATCTGTGCCTCCACCTTGAACTGGATGACGGCGATGGCTTTGTGCATCTGTGCCGTGAGTCGCTGGGTCTTGTCGTCCAAGACGCTGGCTCCACCATTCAACTTAGGCAGGAACTCCGTGCAAGGGTCGTCCTTGTATGTCTCCATCGCAAAGGTGGCAAGAGGCACCAAGTTGATGCCATAGCCATCCTCCAAGGTGGTGAGGTTGGCATATCGCAAACTCAGTCTGATCACATTGCAGATGCAAGCGTCGTTGCCTGCCGCAGCACCCATCCACAAGATGTCGTGGTTACCCCACTGGAGGTCCCAACTGTGATAGCGCTTCATCGTGTCGAGGATGATATGTGCGCCTGGACCACGGTCGTAGATGTCGCCGAGGATATGGAGGGAGTCGATGGCGAGACGCTGGATCACATTGGCGATGGCAATGATGAAATCGTCGGCTCTGCCGGTCGAGATGATGGTATCTACGATGACATTCACGTAGGCAGCCTTGTCGTGGTCGTCGGTACGCTCATGCAGCAACTCCTGGATGATGTAAGAGAAGTCGGTAGGGAGCGACTTGCGAACTTTCGAGCGAGTGTATTTGCTCGATACGTCTCGGCATACGGCTACGAGTTGGTGGAGCGTGATGTGATACCAGTCGTTGATGTCTGGTTCGTTCTGCTTCACTAGTTCCAGCTTCTCCTCTGGATAGTAAATCAGCGTACAGAGTTCGCGCTTCTCCTGTTCACGCAGGGTGGTTCCGAAGAGTTCGTTCACCTTACGCTTGATGTTACCGGAAGCGTTCTTGAGTACGTGCTGGAATGCCTCATACTCACCATGGATGTCGGCGAGAAAATGCTCCGTTCCCTTAGGCAAGTTGAGGATGGCTTGTAAGTTGATAATCTCTGTGCTGGCCTCAGCCACAGTCGGGAACGACTGCGACAGAAGCTGCAAGTATCTCATATCTTGGTCTATATCGTAATGTTTCATATGCTGCTGAATATCTAGTTGTTATACGATGTGGTTAATTGCTTAGTTCATGTTGTGTAGTCTTGGGGTTATTCCATAGGGAAGAGACCGAACAGCTCTGCGTCTATCTGGTCGGTAATCTTGCGGAAGTCCTCTGGGTTCTCCTCGAAGTTGAGGTGGTCGCCATCGATGATGATGAGCTTGCCCTTGTAGTTCTTGATCCATTCTTCGTAACGATTGTTGAGTCCCTGCAGGTAGTCGATGCGGATGCTCTTCTCGAAGTTTCTGCCTCGGCGCTCGATGTGGCTCACGAGGGTAGGGATGCTGCTTCGGATGTAGATCATGAGGTCGGGCAACTTCACCAGACTGATCATCAAGTCGAAGAGGTCGGTGTAGTTGGCGAAGTCACGGTCGCTCATCATGCCAATCTCATGCAGGTTGGGAGCGAAAATCTTGGCATCCTCAAAGATGGTACGGTCTTGGATGATATTTTCCTCACTCTTGGAAATCTCTACCACGTCGTGGAAACGCTTGTTGAGGAAATAGATTTGGAGATTGAATGACCAACGCTCCATATCCTTGTAATAATCAGCAAGATAAGGGTTGTTATCTACAGGTTCGAAGTTTGGCTTCCAACCATATCGTTTGCTCAGTAATTTGGTGAGGGTAGTCTTGCCGCTACCTATGTTGCCAGCTATTGCTATATGCATAGTGTCTTAATGTTATAATGGTTTGTATGTTTTGATTTGATACATTCGTCTCTTGAGGTGGGCTACTTGTCCTCCTTGGAGAAGAGACCGAACAGATTGGCATCTATTTGGTCGAGGATGGCGCCAAACTCCTTGGGATTGTGCTCGAAGTCGATGTTATCGACATCTATTACGAGTACCTTGCCCTTGTATTTTTGGTAGATGAACTCCTCGTAAAGTGTGTTGAGACCTTGCAAGTAGTCCAGCGGAATCTGCTGCTCGTAGTCCCTGCCTCGCTTCTGGATGTTGGACACCAGGTGAGGTACCGAAGAGCGGAGGTATATCATCAGCTCTGGTGGACTGACCACTTCCATCATGGAGTCGAAGAGTCCCATGTAGGTGTCGAAGTCTCTCTCGTCCATATATCCCATCTTGCGGTTGTTGGCTACGAAGACATACACACCTTCGAAGATGCTTCGGTCTTGTATGATGGTCTCTTGGCTCTGCTGGATGTCGAGGAGGTTCTTGAAGCGCTGCTTCAGGTAATAGACCTCCATGTTGAGCACCCATCGGGGGATGTCCTTGTAATAGTCGTCAAGGTAGGGGTTCTTCTCCACTGGCTCCAGGAACTTCTTCCAGCCGTAATGCTTAGCCAGCATATTGGTGAGCGTGGTCTTGCCACTACCTATGTTGCCTGCGATTGCTATGTACATTGTCTTTTAATTTATGGTTGCTTTGTGAACAGCTTATGTAAACTGTTGCATGAATTGTTCTTCTGTGATGATGGCGATACCCAGTTGATGCGCCTTCTTGTTCTTGGTGCTTTGCGACTCGGCGTCGTTGTTGATGAGGTAAGTGGTGCTCTTGCTCACGCTTCCCGTCACCTTGCCACCCTGGCTCTCGATGTAAGCCTTCAGTTCGTTGCGATTCTTGTAGTGATGGACGTCGCCTGTTATCACAAAGGTCTGTCCCTCGCACTTTGTGCCCGTCTCGCCTTTTTCCTCTTCCTGAATGGTCAACTCCTTCAGGAGATGGGTCACTCGCTCGAAGTTTTTGTCGTTGTGGAACCATTCGATGAAGCGTGCGCTCTTCTCCGGACCGATGCCGTCGATGCTGGCAAACTCGTCATCGAAGAGTGAGGTGCGTGCCGTCTCTATCAGTTGGTTGAGGTGATAGCGTCCAAGCAGTCGCTTGCACACGTCACCTCCGCAGAGCGGAATGTTGAGTGCAAACAAGAAATGTCTGGCATCCGTTTGGCGACTCTTCTCGATGCTTTCGAGCAGGTTGTGTACCGACTTTCTTCCGAATCCCTCCAATGTGATGATTTGGTGGGCGAAGTCCTTGAGATGATAGAAGTCGGCATATTCCTTGATCCATCCCTCATTGATGAAGGTGGAGACGGTCTGTTCGGAGATGCCGTCGATGTCGAGTCCATCCTTGCTCACGAAACGAGTGAATTTCTTCAGTTGCTTGGCGGTACAGTCGGGATTGGAGCAATGCAACGTCTTCGTGCCACTCTCGCTTTCGATGATATGGGCTGAAGCGTCGCACACCGGACAAATCTTTGGTATCTCCAAGACGCCGATGCTCTCTGTTATCTTGATGATTTTCGGAATAATCTTGTTGGCCTTGATGACTTGCAACTTGGTGCCCTTTCCACCGATGCCCAGTCGCTCACACTCGCTGATGTTGCAGAGTGATGCACGGCGCACGGTCGTGCCTTCTAGTTCCACAGGTTCGAAGATGGCAACAGGAGTGATGGTGCTTGCGGCACACGACCATTCGATGTGGTCGAGGGTGGTGTCGGCGTGTTCGTCTTGCCATTTGAAGGCGAAGCCAGCACGAGTAGCATGATGCCCTGTCACCGAACCGGTCGAAGCAAACTGGGTGTCATCGTAGGTGATGACAAGACCATCTACAGGGAATGGGTTGACATTTTGGGTTACCTTTAGCGTAAATGCATCAATGTCGGCTTGGATGTTATCTGTTGTTGGCTGTTGGATGTCAACTCGCTCTACCGTCAGGAAGCCCATCTCGTCGAGGAACTGCATTCGCTCGCCCCATGAGTTGATGTCCTTCTCGGTATAGACGAGCGTGAAAGGAATCCACTGGATGCGTCTTTGCTTCACCTCATCCACGTCTTTCAATGTCAGAGAGCCCGAAGCCAGATTGCGTGGGTTGGCGTAGTCTCCTTCCGTCTCGATGAGAAAACGCTCAAAGTCGGCGTATGAGATGACTGCCTCGCCTCTGATCACCAGGTGTCCCTTCTCGGAGATGGTAGGGAGCACCCCCTTGATAGCGGGAGCAAGATGTGTGATATTGGTACCGATGTGGCCATTACCACGAGTAACGATTTTGGTGAGCTTTCCCTCATCGTAGGTCACGACGAGTGTGAGGCCATCCAACTTCCATGACATCCAGATAGGTTTGCCGTCTGCCCATTTCACCAATTCGCTTACTTGCTTGGTCTTGGCGAGAGAAAGGGCGGCAAACTCATGCTCTTCCTTCTGTCCGGAGATGGAGTCCTCTGAAACCGTATTGGTAGGAGAGTCGGGGAGTACGACACCGGTCTCTTCCTCCAATGATTTCAGTTGGTCGAACATCGAATCCCACTCGTAGTCGGTCATCAGTTCGCCCTTGCCGTTATAATAAGATTCTGAAGCTTGGTTGAGTTTTTCCACCAATTGCTTCATCAAGGAGTTTCTTTCTTCCATAAAAGTACTGTTATTTCTTTTGCAAAGATACAGCAAAAATATGGTTTCTCCAAATCTGCTTTGCACAAAATGGAAGAAAGAAGAAAAAAAAGCGCTAGAAGTTGTTGACAGCATCCATATTGAGCGTTACATATTCGAAAGCTGCGCGAGTGCCGCGGGTGCCATAATCGATGATGCCACAATAGCAGAAGCCCAAAGAAGACAACAAACCGATCATCTTGAAGTTCTTGATGTGCGTGTCAACCTTGATGCTTGGCACCTGCTCCACTTCGCAAAGACCTCTCACGCATCTGATGAATTTCTGTGCCAATCCCTCACGCTGAAATTCGGGTAGGGTAGCAAAACGATGTATCACGTAATAGTTGCCATTGGTCTGCCAATTGCCTGCGATCGTGTCATAACAAGGCTCGCCATTCAGAATGACGGCTCCATAAACTGCTATCTCATTATCTATCGTGAGAACATGTGCCACCCCATTATTGATGTCGTTGAGTACATCATCGCCCGATGGGTAACCATCGTTCCATTGATGCAAACCTGAGTCGATCATCTGCGTTCTTGCCTTGTTGATGATGTTCAAGCAAGCATCGTAATCTCTCAGTGTTGCGGTTCTGAATTCTATGTTCTTATATGCTTTGTCCATCTACATTGCTTTTTAGGGGCATATTATTATTGTAATATCGGCTGCAAAATTAACAAAAAAAAACGATACTCGTACATAAAAAAAGGGAAAAATGACAGTTTTCTGCCGTTTTTCCCTAATTATTCTTTCTATCTGTCAGTATTTTCATGAAAGACTCTGTGTATGAGTCTCATTTTTAGTCCCAAAGACACTTGTCGAGTTCGGCTGTGATGGCTTCCTTTTGCAAGTGCTGACCGATGAAGACAATCTTGATCATGCGGTCGCCTACCTCTGGGTCCCATTCCTTTCGGAGTTGCTCCTCGCGAGCCAACAACTCGTCCAACTGGTCTTTTGGCATAGTGGCGAGCCACTGTCCAGCCTGCTTCACAGTCTTTTGCTTACCTGCCTGCTCGAAGACATAGCACATGTCCTTCTCGTCGGCGAAGTAGCAGATACCCTTGGCACGCACGACATCACGAGGCCATTTTCTAGCGACAAACTCGTCAAACAATCCGAGGTCGAATGGCTTGCGGCTGTAATAGACGAAGGTTCCGATACCATATTCCTCAGCCTCGCCTTCCTCATGGTCGTGATCATGATGGTGGTGATGATGGTGATGTTCGTGTTCGTCGTCATCGTGGTCGTGATGATGATGCTCGTGCTCATCGTGCTCCTCATCGTCATCGTCGTCATCGTGGTGGTGATGCTCTTCCTCTTCTTCCTTCTTGCCGTTGCGCTCAGCTTCGATTTCCTGAATCCATCCTGCTGATGTGGCTACGGTGTTCCAGTCGAACTTGTGAGTGTTGACAATCTTGTCGAGATCTACATCGCCGTAGTTGCACTCGAAGATTTCAGCCTTTGGTTGGATGGCACGAATGATTTGCTTGAGTTTCTCCAGTTCCTTAGGCTCTACCTCGGCAGCCTTGTTGAGCAAGATGATGTTGCAGAACTCAATCTGCTGGATAACCAAGGATGCCAAGTCTTCCTCGTCGATGTTGTCTTTCATCAAGTCATCGCCGTTGGCAAACTCGTCCTTCATGCGAAGGGCATCCACCACTGTCACGATGCTATCGAGACGCAGTACGCCATTCTTGATATACTCAGGACCGAGGGATGGGATGGAGCAGATGGTCTGTGCAATAGGAGCTGGCTCGCAGATACCGCTCGCCTCGATGACGATGTAGTCGAACTTCTTCATATCGACTATCTCCTTCAACTGCTCTACGAGGTCCATCTTCAGCGTACAGCAGATGCAACCGTTCTGGAGAGCTACGAGAGAATCGTCTTTCTGACCTACCACGCCGCCTTTCTCAATCAAGGCTGCGTCTATATTGACTTCGCCGATGTCATTGACGATGACAGCGAACTTGATACCTTTCTTGTTGGCGAGAATCTTGTTGAGCAAGGTGGTCTTACCACTGCCCAGATAACCTGTAAGCAATAATACAGGAACTTCTTTTGTGTTCATTGGCTTGCTTATTTTAAATTTGTTGATTGATTTCTCTTGATGTGACATCGTAGTCATGCCTTCAAGACAGTATGCCACACGAAAATTTCGCTTACAAATAGTGTGCCACAAAAAGAAAAACCGAAGGATGAGAGACGACTTGTCACACTCACACCTTCGGTTTTTATCGTTATTATGAAAGAATTATTTTTCTTTGTGTCATTCCTATGTCAGGTCTTTATTTTCTAAATGCGTCAAGACCCTTGTTGAGGAAGTCGAGGTAAGCAGGTACGTCCTCCTTGTAGCTGAACGATGCGGTCAATGGGTTGCCATCGTTGTCAACTGCTACGTAGAATGGCTGGGCGTTGGCTCCGAACTTGCTAGCCTGGAGATAACTCCACTTGTCGCCTACGGTACGCAAGGTCTTCTTCTCGCCATTGAAGGTTACCTCCATTGGCTCTGGGAGAGGAGTCTTGTCATCCACGTAGAGGGAAATCAAGACGTAATCCTTGGTCAACTTGTCGGCTACTGATGGGTCTGTCCATACAGATGCTTCCATCTTGCGGCAGTTGACACAACCAAATCCGGTGAAGTCGATCAGCACTGGCTTACCGGCTGCCTTGGCTGCTGCCATACCCAACTCGTAGTCTTTATAGGCAGGCTCTACAGTCTTGGTGTTGAGGTTGAAGTCCTGTGTGTTAACAGGAGGTGCAAATGCGCTCACTGCCTTGCAAGGAGCACCCCATAGACCAGGAACCATATAGATGGCGAATGCCAAAGAGCAGAGACCGAGCATGATGCAAGGTACTGGCATTGGTTTCTGAATGTCGCCGCCGATGGCATCTACCTGGAACTTCAACTTGCCGATGAGATAGAGACCCAAAGCACCAAAGATGACAATCCAGAGAGCGAGGAATACCTCACGATCCATGATGTGCCAGCCGTATGCCAAGTCGGCTACTGAGAGGAACTTCAATGAGAAAGCTAACTCCACGAAACCCAAGACAATCTTGATGGTCTCCATCCATGTGCCTGACTTAGGTGCAGACTTCAACCAAGATGGGAACAAGGCGAAGAGGGTGAATGGTAATGCCAATGCGATGGCGAAACCAAACATACCGACTGTAGGAGCCAACCAGTCGCCTGAGGTAACGGTCTGAACCAACAAGAGTCCGATGATAGGAGCGGTACAAGAGAAGGATACCAATACCAAGGTGAATGCCATCAAGAAGATGGAAATCATGCCGGTAGTGCTAGATGCCTTGTTATCTACTGCATTTCCCCAACGATCTGGCAATTTGATTTCGAACCATCCGAAGAATGAGAAAGCAAATACTGCCAAGAGCAAGAAGAGGATGATGTTGAAGACCGCACTGGTAGAAAGTTCGTTCAACTTGCTAGGACCGAAGATAGCGGTAATCAGCAATCCCAAACCGAGATAGATGATGACGATAGAGAGACCATAGGTCACTGCGTCGCGAATACCTTTCTTCTTATCGTCCTTTGCACGCTTCAAGAAGAAGCTCACGGTCATAGGGATGATAGGCCAGATACATGGCATCACCAAAGCGAGGAGACCGCCGACGAGACCCATCAAGAAAATATAGAAGAGGGAATGGTTGGCGATGTCGTTGGCACCGCCAAACTGCTGCAATTCCTTGACTACAGGCTTCCAAAGTGACTTGGTGTCGAGTGTTTCCATCGCACTAGCCAATGCTGCTGAATCCACAGCTTGGGTCGTATCTACCTCAATGCCAAGGGCAGCCAACTTAGCGAGAGAGTCAGCCTTTGCCCTGGCTAGAGCAGCTGGGTCAAGCTTGGCTTCCTCATTTTTTTTTTCGTCCTTAGCCGCCTTAGCATCTACTGCAGGAGCTTTGCCTTCGCCCTTGAAGGTAGCCTCGCTAGGTGGCATACAGTTTTGGTCGTTGCAAGCACCGTACTCTACATATACATCTATATTATAGGTTGGCTTGGTAAACTTAATCTTCTGAACGAATGTGACGCTACCCTCAAAGTAGCGAAGCTTCATGCCGAAGAGGTTGTCGAACTTGGAGATTTCATTACCTCTTGGTTGCAATCCGCCTACCTTTTCTGCACCATCCATCTTGTTGACATTGAATGTCGCTGAGATAGGACCATCGTTGCCTAAACCTGTTGAATAGACGTGCCATCCTGGTTGGATTTTGCCTGTAAATACGATCTCTGCTTCTGCGGTGCCATTGGTCTTCAGCGAAGACGTGAATTTCACTGGGTTCATCATCTGAGCCTGGGTGAAAAGCACTACGAGCAGTAACTGCAAGATTACTAGAATTCTTTTCATTGTTTTATTTGATATGATTTAATTTGTCTGCAAAGATACACAATTTTATATTATAAACATACAGAAAATATGTCTTTTTTGCGATTTCTCGCCTTTTCTGTCCTTTTTTCTCTTTTAATACGTTGTACCACTTGCTTCAGGGTACTGACGACAAGTTTTTTTAAGAGAGTTTTACATTTTTACTTACATAATGATGCAAACGGACAGGTGTTGCAACGCATTTTGTTGTCAGTTGGCGAGAATGGCAGGTCTTTGTCGTATATCTCTGCGATGAGACCGCTCAGTCCTACCATGAACTCAGCCTCGTAGGTGGCGGCATCCATGATGAGATCCCTGCCAAACTTGAGGGTAGGGTCGTAGCCTTGTGCGCCTGATTGCTGGATGAAGAGCAATGCCGGACTCACTGGATCTTCTGCTGGATTCAACTTCTGGTCATGTTTTACGATGAGTGAGTAGAGCATCGCTTGCAGATAGTAATCGGAATGTTTCTCAATCTCCTTGCTATCGAAGAGACTTTCTGCGGTCTTTGGGAAGGAGGACGGAGTGCGACCGGTCTTATAGTCGATGACACGGATGCGCTCAGCGATATTGTCGATTCCCGAGTTGCCATTAGCCGATACAGCATCCAGTCGGTCGATGAATCCGCCCAGTTCCAATCGTTTCTTTCCATCTGGAGTATCGAAATTGAAATAGGAAGACACCTTCAATTCCAAGCCCTTGATGGTGAATGGCGCAAGTTCCTCGTCTATCTTCAACAACTGTCGGAGGTAGCTGGTGATGACCTCTCGGTTGATGAGTTGGAGTCCGTTGTAAGCAGGATGGTAACCATTCTCCTTCACCTTGAAGAGTTCTTCACGGAAGGCTTGATCCACCAGTCTGTAGAGCAATGCCTCATTCTTGATGGCATTGGCGATGTCACCCTTCATGATGACGATAGGGTGTATGAACTGTTGCTCACCCTTCTCGTTGGTAGCGATGTCGGATGGACTGGCAAACTGAAGATAGAAGAGTTGGGAGGCTCTATGGAAGATGTTACCAAAGATACGATTGTCTATCTCATCTTCTATCTCGTCTAGTTCCTTCAAGCCAAGTATGTATCTGTAATAGAATCGCTTACTGCATCTGATGAAAGTATTGAGATAAGTAGGCGTGATGAGATGCTCACGGTTGAGTATCTGCATCATACGCTCGGTCTTTTTGATCTCGTGATAGTCAGGACGGTCAGGATTCTGACCCGTGGTGAGCGACTCTCGTTGGATGTCGTGCTTGCTTTCCACCATCAGTTGCAACATGAATCGGCTCATCTCTCCCGAATGTCCATCTTCTGTCGCATTGTTGTAAGTGAGCGTGATGTCATCTGCTCTTTGCAACATACTCAAGAAGTAGTAGGCGAAGATGGAAACCTTGTTGTCGATGGTGGTCAAGCCATTCGCCTTGCGGATGGAATAAGGGATAAAGGATGCGTCGCTCACTCCCTTCGGGATGTTGCCTTCATTGCACGACAATACAAGGATGTGCTCGAAGTCGAGGTTTCGAGTTTCGAGTACACCCATGATTTGGACGCCTTCGGCTGGCTCGCCATGGAAAGGAATCGAGGTGGTCTGGAAGAGTTGCAATATCAAACGCTCCAAGGTGATGATGTCCACGACCAAGTCGCCAGAGGCGATCAGACCTCTCAGACGGTTGATGAGCGTATAGGTGCGGAACAAGGATTCCTTGAACAATGGTTCTTGCTCTTCCTGAGTTCGGGTACCGATGCACTTGAGTATCGCCACGAGATAATCAGTCAATGCTAGGTTGAAGTTCTCGTTCGCCTCCAGGTCAGAGAAGAGGATGCCCAGTCCCTCGTCGCCTTCCAAGCAGAGTTCCTCTCTTGTCGGATAGAAATGCTTCTTGGCTTCCAAGTTTTCGATGAGTGCTTGACTATGCTCGGAAATGAAACTGGCGTATGGATGGCGCAACACCTTACTTATATAATGGAGACGGTACGTGCTGCTGCCCTTGGGATGACCAATGGTCTGCAGGTTCACCAACTGCTGTATCAAACTGAAGAATGGGGTCTGCTGGAGTGGGTAACCGAGGGTGATGTTCACCTTATCTACCTCCTCTGGCAAGGAGTGGATGACGGAAGGCAACAAACTTTCGTCAGCGAGTACGATGGCGGTCTTTCTGCCTGCCTCGTATCTGCTTACCCATTGTCCGTCTTCTTGCTGGTGCTTCTTCTCCATGAGCCAGTTATAGACATAGCGAGCCTGCACATTCTCAGTTGGTGCACTGATGAAGGTGATGCTCTTCTCACGGTTCATATTGTTGTAGATGGCATCGTGCTGAGGATGGTCACCCAACTTGTTGCCATATATGCCAAGATATTGACTTATGTAGTGTCCTGCCTCATTCTTGATGTTGCGATCTTTTCGGTCGAGAGAGCGAATGTCTCGATGATCGTTCACATAATACTGGTCGTAATCCCAGTAGAAATGGCAATTTGCCTTGCCTTTGAGCTGGGCATACAACTTTTGCTCTACCTCTTGCATCATATTGAAACCGATGAAGAGGTAGGTCTCGTGTTCGAATGTAATCTCCTTGTTTTCAGCCACCTTGCGATAGAGTGCACCCTCGTAGGCAAGTCCTTGCGCCTCCAGTCGTTGGTTGAAATTTGTATAGATTTCACCAAGATGACTCCAGAGCTGCAAGAATCTTTTCTTAAGTTCACTGTCTTGGTCGTCACGGAAGTTGCCGAAGAACTTCTTGAGTATCTTGCGCTGCTCCTCGGTGAGGTAACTATCGTCATCGAGCGCGTGAAGGTTTTCCACATTGAAGAATACTTGTTGTGCGTCAGCCATGTTCTTGTCGATGTCGTCGTAGTCGGCTAGCAAGAGCTGCCCCCAGCCATAGAAGTGATCGAGCGTCTCGTCGGTCTGTACTGCCTCGATGAAGGTCTTGTGCAAGTCGCAGATGAGTTTGATAGGGTCAGCCACTTGCAAGTTGGAATGGCGACGGAAGAGGTCGCTGATGGTGATATAGGTAGGGCACCAGATAGGATGATCTACCTGTCGCATCAATTCCTCGTTGAGAAACAGGCTGGCACGCTTGTTTGGGAAAACCACAGCCACATGACTGAGGTCGGTGCCATATTCCTGGAGGATATCTTGTGCTACGTATTTGAGAAATGATTTCATTTTTTCTAGTTTATTTTACTTCTTCTACTTTGTTGGGATATACATACCAAAGGTAACCTTTCACATTTGGATGTCCCATCTCTTTGATTTGACTCATATAGCCTCTCACTTGGTTGTGATATTCTGGCTTCGGTTTACCAAACTTGAAGTCGATGACGATGATTTCGTTCTCTCCGATGAGCACTCGGTCCGGTCGGTCTTGCTTCACCTTTCCCTCGGCATCGATGTAGAGGAGATTACACTCGTTCATCACCTTCCATTTGTCAGAGAACCAATCACTTACCAGGTCGCTGTTGAGTCGTTTTCTCAGCATGTTTTCGATTCTCTCTTTCGAGATGTTCTCATCGTAGAGCACACCGTCTAGTTCCAGTTGCTTGAGAGCTTTCTCCACATCGTCCTTGGTATGGATGGTGGAGAAGAGGGAGTGTAGCACAGTACCCAACTTGATGTAGAACTGCTGTTGGTCGTCCTCATCCTCACCTTGTATGAAGTTGAGACTCTTTTGGCTAGGTTTGAACTCGCGCAGGTTTGGCATGGTCTTGATGACCGCCTTGATACTCTTAGCCTTTTTCAGGAAGACGTTAGCCTCCTCCTTGGTATCCTCGTTTTTGGTCTCCGTGTCGATGATGCCATACTCAAATTCCACATCGCCAGCCTTGATGTCCTCGCCACCGTCTTGATAGTTTAATGGCAAGGCATCCTCGCCACGCTTCTCATTGAGCTTTGTCAACTCGGTGCTCACGGCTTTCAGGCTATTCTCGATGGTGTGGCTACGCAAGGTGTCGTAGCCTCTTTTGCCATATACGAAGAGGTTTCTACCAGCACGTGTGAAGGCGACATAGAGCAGGTTGAGGTTATCGACCATGTTCTGCAAGTGCTCTTGTTTGTAGTCTTGCTCATAGACGCTGCCCATCATCTTCTTGCTGCTGAAATCCACGGGAACGAGCGGCAACTCATTGTAGGGTGCCTCGGTAGGTGAGCACCAGATGGTATCACCTTTCTCCATGGTCCAGTCGCAGAATGGCATAATGACGTTGTCAAACTCCAGTCCCTTACTCTTGTGGATGGAAATCAGTTGGATGCCATCTACCTTGTCGCTGTGGATGCTCTTGGAGTGAATGCTCGAATCCCATTCCGCAAGGAAGTCGTCGATGTCGCTGCCGTTGTCGGCGAGATAGGTACTCAACTGGTCGAAGAAGGCGCACACGTAGGCACTCTGTTGCTCGATTTCATTGAGATGGAAATGGCAAACCAATTTCTCTGCCAAGTCGAGGAGAGGCTCTTGTAACAGTTCCTTCCTCTGTTCGAAGAAGCTGCTGGCTATCTCTTCATTCTCCAGATATACTCTGGCAAACTTTCTGATGGCACTTTGCGCTATCAAGTCATCAGGATGGGTAAGATGATAGAGCGCCGTCACCAACAGGTTGACCGCTTGTGAGGCATCGAGACGGAAAGCCTCGTCGGAAACCAACGGATAGTCGGTGTGACTCATCAAGTAATCGGCGATGTCCTGGATGATTCGGTTGCTTCTCACTAGGATCGCTATCTTGTTGTATTTTACGCCTTTATCCAACAACTCTTGAATGGTTTCTTGAGTCATTCTCATCATCTTGTCTTGGTAGGACTCGCCATCCTCGCTTGATGTCTTGTTGTTGGCGGCGGCGAAGAGTTGAATGCGCACGTAGCCTTTGTCGCCTTTTTTCTTCGGCACATCTTGCCTGACATCTTCATTGTCATAAGCTTTCTTGAGTTGCTCTGCGGAATCGTCCAACTGGCTGAGGGCTTCGTACTCCTTGTCCTTCGCCGCAACGAAGAAGGCGTTATTGAAGTCGATGATGTTGCGGTCGGAACGATAGTTGGTCTTCAATGGCTCTTCGTCGATGGTATGACTTGGCGTAAACTGCTCCTTGATATTGTTGAGCAATCGCCAGTCGCCCGAACGCCAACGATAGATGCTCTGCTTCACGTCTCCCACGATGAGGTTGGCAGGATTCTCGTGGCTCATCGTCTCCAAGAGGAGAACCTTGAAGTTCTTCCACTGCACTGTACTCGTATCTTGGAACTCATCGATCATCACGTGCTCCAACTGCGTACCTATTTTCTCGAAGATGAATGGGGAGTCGCTGTCTTGTATCAATGAGTGGAGAAGATTTTGTGTGTCGCTCAAGAGGAATCGGTTGGCATCGTGGTTCATCTCTCTTACCTTTCGGTCGATGCTGCCAAGAAGTCTGAGCTGGTTCATGTGGCGCAAGGTGAGGTCGGTACTCTTGTAGATACGAAGCAACTTCGGACGAGTTTCTTCGGAATGGCGCAATACGTCCCACATGAATGAGCAGACCATGTCGTAAGCCGGATTGCCTGGCTTGGCATCCGATTTCTTGACCCATGCCTCAGGACTTTCCAGACATTTCTCCACGGTGCTGTTTCGTAGGTCGTCGGCATCAAACTTGCCTGTTCTCAACTTGTTGAAGTAGCTCCAGATGCCTCTTGTCTTGTTTTGAAAATCGTCAGCAGTGAGACCGTTTTCTTCCAAGGCATCAAAGAAGGTGGCGGCGATTTGCTCGAAATGCTCCTTTGCCTCCTTTTGCATGTTCCTCATCTTGGAGGTGAATGCCTCGAAGAAGCCTTCCTTGTTCAAGCACTCGTTCAAGCGCTCGGCATTGTCCTTGTAATAGTCCTTGAAGATGTGGCGACCGAAGTTCTTAATCTGTCCGATGACATTCCAACTCTTGTCGTCTGCGATGTTCTCCTTGATGTATTCCATGATCCAGAAGAGCAACTTGTCGGTGTCCTTCAGTTCCTCTATCAACTCATCCACAGCCTGTTGCTCCACCTGCTCGTCGTTGAGTCCGATGCGCAAGTTGGCAGTGAGGTCGAGTTCTCTTGCCAGGTTGCGAAGCACACTTTGGAAGAAGGTGTCGATGGTCTCTACACGGAAGTAATTGTAGTTGTGGATGAGGTTGCTGAGGGCGGTTCCTGCGTTGTCAACGATCAGTTGCTCTGAGTAGTCATCCCCTAGAATCTCTTGGATTTGCTCTAGATAGTCCTTGGCATCAGGCAGACGATGTGCGATGCCATACAGTTTGCTGAGGATACGCATCTTCATTTCCTCGGTCGCCTTGTTGGTGAACGTGACGGCGAGGATGGTGCGATATGCCATAGGGTCCTTGATGACGAGCGTCATGTATTCCTTGGCTAGGGTAAAGGTCTTACCCGAACCAGCGCTCGCCTTATAGACGGTAAGTTGATAACTCTTATCTTTCTGTATTCCTTTTTCTTGTTGCATGGTCGTATGGATAAAAGTATGGTATGTTCTGTTTTTAAAAAGGTATTACCAATTTCTGAATAATTCGAAGCCAAACTTGAAGCCTACGCCGTCAAACTTCTCGTTGCGGAAGGCGGCAAAGACACCTAGTGATATGGCTCGTGTGGTGCAACCATATCCCCATTCTGTATAGGGATGCAAGTTTCTCACCAATAGCGAGTTGACGTAGAATCTCTCTCGCTCGATGAACCGTCCTACCAAGGGTAGCCAAGCGGCGAAAAGCGTAGGCGATTCGAAGGTGGCGTTGCCTCTCACGTAGTAGTCGGAGGCGTTGTACCAACTGGAACTGAGCAACTCAAACTCGCCGCTCCAGTCATCATTCCAACCTCCCGGTATATTGTTGTCCCTGAAGTTGGTGTAATCCACGAAGTACCAGTGGTCGCCCTTCTGCGTGTAGAATCCCGCACCTCCTCGCAAGGAGATGGAGCGTCTGCGCTTGGCATTGATGATGCCTTGCGCATCCAGTTCCCATCTATCGTAGCTGGTGTTGGAACCAAAGAGATTCTTGTAGCTCCTCTCGAAGTCGAGCTTGATGACGGGACCGTGGTTTGCCATCGGATGCCACTCCACGGCGATGGCAGGAGCCACCGAACGATAGGTGGCAGGGAAGTTGTTGTCCTCGTAAAACTTTGGGTTCACGGCTTGTCGATGGTGAGCCACCAGTCCGAGTTCCATTCCCCAATGCTTGTTGAACATCCAGTGGTTGGTGATGCGCAAGTAGTTGTCTTTGAAGTCCTTGTAGTCTCCGTAAGGGAAGTTGATGAGACTGTCTCGGTCTTTGCTGATGTCGAGTACACGACGTGCCACCACATTCGAACTGATGCGGTTGCCCTTACCGAGCTCCACTTCCAAGAATCCATCGTGCTTCTTGTTGTAATTGAAGGTAGCTGGCAGTCGGAAGAAGAACTGATGCAGCTTGAAGCTGTAACCAGCCTTGAAACGTAAAGCCAACTGGATGTTCTCATTGAAGGAGTAGCTGCCTCTGATATCAAACTTATAGACAAATCCCTTGCGATGGGAATATCCCATGTAGAGAGGGTTGAGAATCGGACTGATACGGAGATAGCCTTGGTCCTGGCTTCCGAAATTCTGTCGGATGCGGTTGAGCACATTGTCGCCGATGGCATCCCAGAGAATATCCTTGGCAAAGTCTTTCTTCTTAGGGGTGTTCCTTGCGATGGAATCTTGTATGTCTCGTTTCTTTTGGTATGCACTGATGATGCTTTGCTCCTCCTGGGTCAATGGGATGGGACGAACTTTCGACATCAAGGCAGTGTCGGTCACGTTGATGAGCGAGTCTGACAGTATCTTCGGCAGGTTATATACAGAGGTGTACATACCTGTAATCTGGTTGCCCATAAATCGGAAGTTGGCCCTCAGGTCGCACTTCTTTGGCAGGAGCGAACTGCTCTCCTTGCCACTGTTCATGGTGACGGTGATGAAGAAGCGGGTCATGTCGTATTCTCCTTCGAAATCCACCAAGTTGATTTGTCCTGTGCGGTAATCTACGATGGCTTTGCTCCTTACCAACTGGGTGTTCTTCAATTTCGGATAGACATAGATTTGTGCCTTTCCGAAGGGGAGCACGGTCACGGCGTAGATATAGTATTTCTTGTTGGAACGATGATAGGGCGAGAGAATGTTGTCTTGAAAGAGTGTCTCGTCATAGACGTTGGGAGTCAGATAGTTGAGTGCCGACGACATGATGTTGCGACGGCGTGGCACGGTGCTCAGGGTGAGCAGACGGTGTGTAGCGTTTTCGTTCTTTTCGTTCTTATAGAACTTGGTGTAATATTCACCCATGTATTGCCTTCCTCCACCATGGGCGATGGCGTACATCGTAGGTACCAAGGCGAGGGTGAAGTTACGATGATTGGTGCGCATCACAAACTTGGTGTAGGCATAGGTTGCTTGGTCGGTGGAAAAAGTGTCAGTCCGATGTACCGATGCGTAAGAGAATATGCGGTTGACCACCGAGTCACGAAATGCGTCCTTCGATGTCAACTTCCTTGCAGCCATCGTCTCTGGCATCAGCATGAGGATAGTGATGATAAGATATAGGTATGCCTTCATCTCTGTCAATAATCGGGGTAGTTGTCTTTTTCCGAATGCAAAGATAGTGAAAAAGAACCTAACACAAGAGGAAAAAGATTTATTTTTTGCAAAAGAATCAGAAATTATCTTGTGGATGGCGACAGGTGCTTGCTTATTCCATTGTTTTTCCTTATCTTTGCATCAGTTAGGCTGCGGCTTTCTTGAGATACATTGCTCCGTGGCTGCTATTTTATATATAATGTATAAGAAATGAGAAAGACTTTGTTTTTGCTAATATTGTTCCTTGCTTCCCTCAAAGTGTCGGCGTTCGACTACCTCAGGGCAGTGAAGGATGAGATTCCTGGAGGTTACAACTTCTGGGTTTATACACCTGTCGATTATTTTTATTCCATGGAACAGACACCTGTCATCATCTTCTTGCATGGGGCAAGTCTTTGTGGCAGAAATCTGGATAGGGTGAGGCGATATGGACCTCTCGATGCCATCGTCAAAGGGCGTGACATCGATGCACTGACCATCGTTCCCCAGAATCCAGGCGGTGCTTGGAGTCCGAAGAAGATCATGGATGTGCTCGACTGGGTGAAGACTCATTATGCCTGTGATACCACTCGTGTGTATGTGCTTGGCATGAGCTTGGGTGGCTATGGCACGATGGATGTCTGTGGCACCTATCCCGATCGCATCGCTGCCGGTATGGCTCTCTGTGGAGGTTGCTCTCTGAAGGATGTCAGTGGACTGGGCAAGTTGCCTTTCTGGATTATCCATGGCACAGCGGATAGGGCAGTGCCCGTGAAGCAATCGAAGGTGGTCGTCGAGAAGTTGAAGGAAGGCGGCAATGACTCTCGATTGATATACGACTGGTGGCAGGGTGCCAACCATGGTACGCCTGCTCGTGTCTTCTATCTCAAGAAAACCTATCAGTGGCTCTTCTCTCATAGTCTTGTTGACAAGGATCGCCCGGTCAACCGAGACATCGACATCAGCATGGGAGATATTAGAAAAGCATACCATGATGTCAACCGCAATGTGCCGAGTCCGGAACTCATTGATGGTCCGAGCATTGTCAAGGAAGAAGGGGATGAATATTAATCCATCGTATCCGCAGCGTGGTAGCATTCATACCACGCTATGGTAATGACCTTACCGAATTTTGGTAAGGGTGTTACCATTCTTTGGTAATGAGATTACCACACTATGGTAATCCGATTACCAAAGTGTGGTAAGAATTTGGTAAAATAAGCTGGGCTTTTGAGTATATAGACTTCGATTAGCATCGAAGCTTACTTCGTTGGGCGATGAAGTAAGCTTCATGGGGCATTGAAGCCTACTTCGTTTTTGGAGGGTGGATTTTTAATGTATCCTCAATTCCGCAACTGTTTCAAAAAATCGCTTGTTGAACTCAAAATTGTTATTATGATGTCTTGGGGCTTTATTTGAATGCAGTATTTCTCGTGACAAGCCATTTCTTCCCCTTACCCCACAATGCGACTTGAGACAATACGCTGTATCATACCCATAAGTTGAAGACGTTATCCAAAATCAGTCTGGAATACATCTGAGTAAGCATTGTTACAGGTATAGATATTCAGTACATATCGCCTTGATGTCTTGATCCACTTGGCAGGTACTGAGATAAACTTGAAGACAAACGCTTTTATGCGACTTGTAGCATTGAGTCCGAACCTCTTGATGTCAAGTCTTTGGATAATGACCTTGTAAAAGTTACGGATAAGTGCTGTAAGAAGAAGGAACACAGTGTTCTCTGCCATGAAGGATTTTGGCAGTCTGTCCCATCCGAATCCATTATTCATATCATCGAAGATACGTTCCTTTCCTCCACGAAGGTTATAGAACTCGACAATTTCTCTTACGGAAGATTCATAGTCGTTAGTCAGGATACAACGGTATGTGTATTCTCCTTCCCAAAGATCCTGCACACCATCCATCCGCTTCTGTCTTTGAATCACAAGTCGGTATGCTTTACCCTTCCACTTTTCAACAAGGATAGAGTTCAATTCGAATTCAATGCCATTTATTTCTTCAGTCTTCCATCCTCTGAGGGCAAAAATGTCATTGTAGAGCGGATAGTATCAGAACTACAAGTACGAAGTGTCGGATGAAGCGAGAGATGGTTCATCAAATGAGTAGTGACATCCTCGATACATGAGCCACCACAGAAGTAGATACTCATGAGTGAACGGATGATTTCGCTGTACCGATAACCAAACGATTTACATCTTAAACCGAGGGTTGAGTCGATTACTGATGACAATATGGAGTCAAATTGCTCCATGATTGAAAAAATTCCTTCAAAAGGAGTGAGTTTCTCAGATTTAATTTGTATTTTTGCCATGTCATATTAGAGTTTTGCTCGTTTTCTTTTCGCAACACTAAGATAAGTGAAAATTCTGACATGGCAAAATTCTGAGCAACTTTTTGTTGCTCAGGTACTTAAAAAGTTTAATTTACAATAGTGTTGCGGAATTAAGGAATATATGGAACAATTCAAATTCGATTTTTTCAAAAAGGAGCACAGCAGTCAGACCATGAATGTTGTCACACTCTCCAAAGCAGAATGTGATAAGGTTTTTGCCTCGTTTTGTTCGGCATATAATATGGAGAAACAAGAGCGAAACCAAGTCTTTGACATTATTCAAGATAAGGGCATCCCGGTAAACTTCACAAACGCAGAAGATAAAAATTTTGATTTGTCTTGTTTAATATCCGAAAATTGCAAGAGGCAGTTGCCCACACATCTTTATGTATGTTGGGATTATTTTTATGCAATAGACCGTTTTGACTTTAATGATATCGTTAAATATTTTAGTGATATATGGTATCCATCAGTTGATGACATAATAATTTTTGATGACTCATATAAAGTTTGTATGATGATAAGACACGATGGCGTAATTTATTTATTGAATAAAAAACCTCAGAAATAAGAAACAAATACAACGTTTTGGGTATTGATAGTAGTCTTCTCTCGTGTAACAAATTATGAATTAACATGGAAGCAACAAGATGTTTTACTTCACTCCTTAAACTCTTTATTTGGATAACAATTTTTCTTATTTTCTCCTGTTCACCAAGTAGAAAACACGAATTGGAAATTTCTGCCAATATATTGTGTGGAAAATGGGTTTAGAAGGAGAAAAAAAGCGGGTAAATTATCCCGAAATGGAGTTTTGCAAGGATAGAACTGCTGTACTTTATTCACAAGCAGATACTATATATCGATTTACATTTTACACAAGAAATGACACGTTGTTTCTTGTTGATGTTAATGGAAATGTCGTTGGTAATAATCGTCCTGATGTCCAGTTTGACAAACATGGTGTTCACACCAATGTTGAATATGACACACAGACTCGTTTTATGAACAAACATAAGGAACAGCTTCCTAAAAATGACAATCAAGCAAGAAATAAGTTTTACAAGGTAAATGGCAAGTGATTTTAAATACATAATATTCTCTATTTTTGACATCAGTGACTTCAACGAAGTCACTGATGTCGTAAAATTAATTTTTAAAAGAGAATTAGAAAAAGGGAAAGCATATATATATCCTATATGCCCAGTTATAGAGGAATATATAAATCCCCAAAGTGGTGGTTCACATTTTCCTAAATTTAGTTGTTGGCAAAATGAAATGTATCCAGATAAAGTCTTTTTTATATCAAATTATGAAGATGGATTGTCTAATTTGTGTAGAACTATACAAAAGCATTTGAAATGTAACACTATTATGTGTGCGTTATCCAATGAAACAGATAATCCGTTTTTTAAATTTTATTTTTCCAATTCAAATTTAGAAGAACGCTTAATTCAAGCATACAA